>JAEEGG010011612.1_pt1 | contig 19151 bp, 14 predicted proteins | sample 9134161 | NCBI WGS metagenome assembly JAEEGG01 (sample SAMN16246543, study PRJNA631951) | gut metagenome | biome: gut microbiome; feature: rumen; material: CR-attached | host: Bos | place: Iran: Karaj | collected 2018-10 | reverse complement strand
CCTTAATACAGGAAAGTTTTTAGGCATCGGCGGACATCTTGAGAAGGGTGAGTCCCCGACCGAAGGTATAATAAGGGAAATAGAAGAAGAGACCGGTATAAAGAAGGAAGATCTAAGCAATCTAAAGATGCGGGCTGTTATCACGTTCATTAACCCGACTTACGGGGATGAGTATATCCATCTGTTTGAGGCGGAGTATACCGGAGAGGCTGATCCGACGCTGACTAAATGTGATGAGGGTGAGCTGATATGGGTGCCTAAGTCCGATGTTTATTCACTTCCTATCTGGGAAGGCGATAAGGCTATGTTTGATGCGATGTTCAAGGATGATGAGTTTTTTACATTGAAGCTTGTATATGATAAGGATGACCTTACCGGGGTATTTCACAATTCGTAATGGATAAGATCCTTTTCTTGCGCTCATGATGCCAGATTTAAGGAACTTTATAAATGGTTTTTTGAAAAAATTTGCAAAACCTCAAAAAAATACTTGCAAAATGAAAAAAATTATGATATCCTTTCAAAGGTTATGCACTAAAGGTGCGTAATACTATATTAATGCCCTGTGCTTGGTGCAATATTTGTAGGTTTCTTACAATTTTGTCGCAGATACGGGCTAAAATTAACCAAATGGAGGAAAAAAACATGAGTGTAATCTCAATGAAGCAGCTCTTAGAAGCAGGTGTTCATTTCGGACATCAGACAAGACGCTGGAACCCTAAGATGGCAGAGTACATCTACACAGAAAGAAACGGTATCTATATCATCGACCTTCAGAAGTCAGTTGGCAAGGTTGACGAGGCTTACTACGCAATCAAGGATATCGTAGCAAACGGCGGCAAGGTACTTTTCGTTGGTACAAAGAAGCAGGCTCAGGATGCTATCAAGTCTGAGGCAGAGCGTTGCGGTATGTACTATGTAAATGAGAGATGGCTCGGTGGTATGCTTACCAACTTCAAGACCATCAAGACAAGAATTGCAAGACTTAAGGCTATCGAGAAGATGTCAGAGGACGGCACATTCGATGTTCTTCCTAAGAAGGAAGTTATCCAGATCAAGAAGGAGTGGGAGAAGCTTGAGAAGAACCTTTCAGGTATCAAGGAAATGCCCGCTATTCCTGATTGTATCTTTGTAGTAGATCCTAAGAAGGAGAAGATTTGTGTTGATGAGGCACATACTCTTGGTATTCCGCTTGTAGGTATCGCTGATACTAACTGTGATCCCGAGGAACTTGATTATGTTATTCCCGGAAATGATGACGCTATCCGTGCAGTAAAGCTTATCGTAGCTAAGATGGCTGATGCTGTTATCGAGGCAAATCAGGGTGTTGACGCTGTATCAAGTGATGCAGAGGCTGAGAGTGCTGAAGCTGACGCAGAGGCATAAGGATCTTCAAAAATACAAATCAGGAGGAAAAATAAATGGCAGCTATTACAGCAGCAATGGTTAAGGAATTAAGAGAAATGACCGGCTCAGGCATGATGGACTGTAAGAAGGCTCTTGCAGAGTGCGACGGTAATTTCGATGAGGCTATAGAGTATTTACGTAAGCGTGGTCTTGCTCAGGCTGAGAAGAAGGCAGCACGTATCGCAGCAGAGGGTGTAAGTGATATCTATATTTCTGCAGACAACAAGACAGGTGCTATCGTAGAGGTTAACTCAGAGACAGACTTCGTTGCTAAGAATGAGAAGTTCAGAGCATATGTTGAACAGGTTGCTGAGGCAGCTTCAGAGACAGATGCAGCAAATATTGATGAGTTCCTTGCAAAGCCTTGGAAGTTTGATACTTCTAAGACTGTTGATGAGGCTCGTGCAGCTCAGGTAGCAGTTATCGGCGAGAACCTTAAGATCCGTCGTTTTGTTAAGTGCAACACTAACGGATTCCTTGTAAAGTACATCCATATGAACGGAAAGATCGGTATCCTTCTTGACGTTGATGCTCCTTACAGCGATGCTACAGTTGAGTGTGCAAAGAACCTTGCTATGCAGATTGCAGCTATGAATCCTACATATGTAAAGAAGGATGATATCTCTGCTGATACTCTTGCTAAGGAGAGAGAGATCGTAGTTGACAGCTCACTTGCTGATCCTGCATCACTTCCTAAGCCCATCCTTAATGCAGTTATCCAGGAAGCACTTGATACAAACAAGTGGGGTGCTGAGGATAAGGCAGCTTACGAAGAGCAGAAGAACAACAAGTTCTGGTACAACTTTATGTCTGCTGAGGGAATGCAGGCATTAAGAGATATCGCAGCTACTCATAAGGCTGAGTATCTTGAGAACAAGATTTTTGCAGGTCTTGTAGACGGACGTTTCGCTAAGAGACTTAAGGAAATCTGCCTTGTTGACCAGGATTATGTAAAGGCTGAGGATAAGGAAAATGTTGGCCAGTACATCGCTAAGGTTTCTAAGGAAAACGGATGCACATTTAATGTAAACAGATTTGTTCGTTTCGAGACCGGTGAAGGACTTGAGAAGAAGAATGAAGATTTTGCAGCAGAAGTTGCAAAACAGATGGGACAGTAAGACTATCCGCAGAAAAAATAATAAAACCGATTGGCAAGCTTGCCAATCGGTTTTTTTGCTTTTCCTGTGGAGACCGGATAATCTTACTGTCCCTTTGTTTTAAATCTTAAAATATGAAACAGCTTCTTTCAAGGTTTCTGACAGCTCGTTCATATGCTCGCTGTCGTTGCTTACCTTAACAACATTCTTGGCAATCTGAGTGATGGAAGAGGTTACCTCTTCGTTGGTAGCTGCAGTCTCTTCTGATATAGCTGAGAGATCGCTTACTGCGTTGGTGATGACTTCCTTGATGTTGTTTAGCTCGTCTGTAATGCTTGATACGGAATTGATCTCCTGTACGGAGGTCTTGATCTCGGAATCAAGTATCTTGAACTTGTCACGGGTGATACCCAGGAGTCTCTGCTCTTCGGAGATGATCTTTTCAACCTCCTGAGACTGGGAAACACATTCCTGGGACTGCTCGGATATCTCTGAAACTATCTCGGTGATACGCTGTGCTGAGTTATTTGACTGCTCAGCCAAGTGTTTGATCTCTTCGGCAACTACTCCAAAGCCTCGTCCTGTTTCACCTGCACGTGCTGCCTCTATGGAAGCGTTCAGTGCCAACAGGTTTGTCTGATCTGCGATCTCTGTGATAAATCCGACCATTTCTTCGATCTTGCTGATTGAATTATTTGTATCTGTGATCTTCTGTGAGATGGTCTCAATCGCCTCAGCTGATTTTGTACTGCTCTTGGTCATGTTTTCAATACAGCCAGCAGCCTCGTCGTTTGCGGTTAGCATCTTAGAAGAACTGGTATTCAGGTGTTCGGTATTGTCAACGATATTGTCAATCATGTTACCCATTGAAATGACATTGAAGTTAATTGACTGAACGCTTTCTGCCATTGTTTCGGTAGCCTTGGATAGACTATCCATTGACTTTGTAATATGATCGGTACCGTTTGCCGACTGCTTGGCAAGTGCTGTAGTTGACTCCATAGAGGATTTAAGCTCTTCAGCTGATGACCTGATCTTGGAAATTGAATTGTTAAGCTGTGAAGAGAGCTTTTTTGCTGATTCGATAAGAGAAACTGTTTCCAGAATCTTGGAGTTTGCTCTTATGGTAACCGACTCGCCGTTGGAAAGCTTCTTAATATTATTAGCAATATTTCTAAGTGGCGTTGAAATCTTTCTTGAAAGAATGACTGTGCTAGCAAACATTATTGCAACAAGTGCAATGGATATTACAGTAGTGATTATGTATAATGTGTTTTTTGCCTGGTTAACGTCATCACACAATTTTCCGGCAAAAGCCATTCCCATGATATTGCCGTTTGAACCGAGAGGCATGTAGTAGCCGTAATAATCAGAACCGTTTATATTCAGGTTGGTGTCGAAATAATCTTCACCATTTAAGATAGTATCCCAAACCTCCGGAGAAACGGGTGTGCCTTCGATACGCTTACCGTCACCGTCTTTGATGGTTGACATGAAACGGTTTTTTTCTTTAAATAATGTAAATTCTATCCCTGTTTCTGCCATCCTGTCTATATAATCGGTATCGTATTCACAGAAACCGTCCACAAGATCATTGTCATTTACAAGGTCGTATTCATAATACTCCTTAAGACTTTTGGCAGCGAGCTTAAGTTCGCTGCGGATGTCGTCTTTGAAAGTGTTTACAGAGTACTCAACAGTAAACATTGTTACGACCAAAAGACCAATAACCAGAGGTATTACGGCAAACATTACAAGCATCTGTTTTATGTTCATCGAGCGCTTTTTTTTCAAGTTATGCCACTTCCCTTCTTAAAAAGTGTTTAACAATCGTGTTGTATATTATATATATTTATACTATTTTAACAAAGTAAAGACAATAAATCAAGACAAAAATTCGTGTATTAAGCATAATGTACAAAAAAGAATGTAAAAATTTTGAATGCCTTGTCAAAAATGTAAAAAAGATGCTTATGGAAGTAAAAGATTTCCATTTACTTAAAAAAATATTTTGGATATACTTGTACTCGTAGCGCGGAGGAAATATAATGAAAATGTTTAAAAAAATTGTTCTTACACTCCTGCTAATTGGTCTTTTATCCTTATTGTGCGGTTGCAGCAAAGCAGCTTCGGTTGAAAGCTGGGCATATAATTTTGATAAAACGACAGAAATACTTAGGCTGAATTCCGATGGTACAGCTTCATATGTATTAAAGGTGTATGAAAACGGAAAACAGGTTAAAAAGACTCAGGAATATAAATCATATAATAAAGATGATTCGTTTATAACACTTAAAGATAAAAATGACGGAGAACTGAAGCTGAGATATACCAGGACAGATTCCGGGATCAATCTTTATGAAACAACTGAGTATGAATCGGTTGTCAGAAAAGACGGAACTGTGATCGCCGGTGTATGGGTGGATAAAAATAACAGTGATTATTTTTATGAGTTCACTGAGGACGGTGCCTTTGTTGAAGACGGGTACTTTACCGGAAAGTATACTGTAGATGAGGATGCAGGCACTATCAATTTTACATATGACGGCGATTCATCTAAATCAGTATTGTACTACTCGTTTTCAGGTGATTCTCTCGTTGTTGAATACCCTTGGCTGATGGTTCCGACAGAAAAGGAACAAGCCGCTGATAAATAAGATCGTTTGGCGGATAACCGCTTTCGATAAATATCAACCCGGCAGAAAATTCTGCCAAAACACTTTTTTAAGGAGGAGTGAAAATGAAACGAATTCTTGCTTGCTTGTTAGTTCTTGCTATGGTTTTCTCGCTCGCTGCATGCGATAAGAAAGAGAGTAATGACAACAAGACAACAGACGCACCTGCTAAAACAACAGATGCACCCGCAGCAAACACCAATGATGGTGAGTATGTAAGCTCTATTCTTCAGAATGCTGTTGAGCTTACCCTTTGGGATATCGCAGTAGAAGGCGACGGAAACCGTCCCGCTTATGATGCTGCAATGGCAGATCTTAAGGCTAAGTATCCTAATGTAAAGATCACTGAGACCGTTACAGAGAACGAAGCTTATAAGACAAAGATCAAGGCTGCTGTTGGTGCTAACGAGCTCCCTGACATCTTCTTTACATGGGCTGGCGCTTTCCTTGGCGACTTCGTTGACGCTGGTAAGGTTCATTGCCTTGATGATGTATTAAAGAAGTATGTTGACAACGGCGAACTTCCTGAGGCTATGTTAGGTAACTCTACTTATGGTGGAAAGCATTACGGCGTTCCCACAACTATGAACGTTGTTGGTCTTTTCGCTAACATGGACATCCTTTCATCAGTTGGATATGATCATATCCCTGCTACAAAGGAAGAGCTTGTTGATTGCTGTGATAAGCTTGTTGCTAAGGGAATTGTTCCTTTCGTATGTGCAGGTAAAGAGACTTGGTGTGTTACTGAGTACTTAGAGCCCATCATGGAGAAGACTATCGGCGCTACAGAGCTTAACGACATCTTCAGAAATGGCAAGACCTGGAACAATGAAGGTATCAAGACTTCAGTTGCAACTCTTCAGGAGTACATTGACAAGGGTTACTTTGATCCTAACGGCATCGCTCTTTCAAACGATGAAGCTAAGGCTAAGTTCATGCAGGGACAGTGCGCATTCTATCAGAATGGTACTTGGAACTGTGGTGACTTCTCAAATCCTGAGAACGTTAAGTTCAACGTTTCTGTAGGTGAGTTCCCTGTTATGGATTCTTCAAAGTCTAAGGCTGGTCAGCTCATTGGTGGACCTTCAGACACAATCGCTGTTTCAGAAGGACCTAATGCAGCAGCTGCAGCTGAGTACGCTGTTGAGTTCGGAAGACTTATCTGCCACTATGGTTACCTTAAGGGCAGCGGACTTCCTGCTTGGACACCTTGGGGTGATCTTAGCGAAGTTAGTCCTCTTATGAAGACTGTTACTGAGATCTGTAACAAGGCTAACGGCTATGTTCTTTTCGGTGATAACGCTATGTCAGCTGAAATCGCTAACATCTATCTTGAGTATGTAGCATTAGTATACGGCAAAGAGATCGATGGCGAAGGTTTCGTTAACGGCTTAGTAAAAGAAATCGGCTAATGAACATTAAAAAGCATTACTAAATTGATTGATAAGGTCTTTCCCGGTAACTCCTTTGGGGGGAGCCGGAAAGGCCTTTTCTATTGATTGGGAAGGTATTTATATGAAGCGAAAATCCAAATCACATAGTCTAGCAATATTTCTATTCCTTCTGCCTGCTTTGATATTGTTCGTCGGCTTGCTTATCGCACCAATCATCATGTCATTGTATTACAGTTTCTTTGACTGGAACGGTTTGAAGGCATTAAACCCTTCGGAGGATTTCCTGGGGTTTGGTAATTATACGATACTGTTTGGTGAGAGAATACAGTTCGGTAAGGCACTTATCAATTCTCTTATCCTTGCAGGACTTTCGGTATTTGTCCAGCTCCCTGTATCTCTTGCATTAGCGCTTGCACTCGGCAAGAAGATTAAAGGCGAAAGAGTATTCCTTTCGATCTATTTCATGCCCGTTCTTATTTCAACGGTAGTTATAGGTCAGTTATGGTTAAAGATTTACAACCCTGAATACGGTATTTTAAATACATTCCTTCGCGCTATCGGTGTTCTTGAAGGTGACATCAGATGGCTGGGCGAAAAGAATCTGGCACTTGGAGCGGTATTTGCTCCCACATTGTGGCAATATGTAGGTTACCACATGCTGCTCTTATATGCAGGTGTTAAGAGCGTTTCTCCGGAGCTTAGAGAAGCTGCAAAACTTGACGGTGCTACTGACGGACAGGTTAACAGATTCGTTGTTATCCCTTCTATCAAGCCTATTATCAAAGTTAGTGTTATCTTCGCAGTTACCGGATCTCTTAAGTCTTTCGACTTGATATATGTCCTGACTAACGGTGGACCGATGAAGGCTACTGAAGTTCCCAGTATCATAATGATCAGAGAGTTATTCTTAAAGAATAAATACGGTGTAGGCAGTGCCATTGCCGTATTACTGATCCTGCTGTGCTTCTTCTTTGCTATACTCATCGGAGCAATATTTAAAGAGAGGGATATATATGGAAAGAAATAATACTACAACAGAAACACTGAAGATCGATACTTCAAAGTACAAGGTTAAAAAGACCAACAAGACTCTCAAAGTATTGATATTTGTCGGACTGATAATCTGGGCATTTATAAATCTGTTTCCCATATATTGGATGTTAACATTCTCTTTTAAGAACAATGAGGAAATATATGGCGGAAACGTAGCCGGATTACCCAGCGAATTAAGATGGGAAAATTACGAAGATGCACTTTGGGGCAAGAATATCGGTACGGCATCTAAGGATGATACCGGCTTCCAGCTGCCCAAGCTGATCAGGTTTTTCATAAACAGCCTTATCGTTACGGTAGCAACAATTGCAATATCACTTGTTGCCGCATTGATGGCCACGTTTGCAATGACGCGAATAAAATGGAAGTTCAGTAAAATGATGAATGCGCTATTCATGCTGGGAATTACGATCCCCATGCATGCATCCCTGCTTCCGGTATACAGGACAATGTCAAACTTAGGTATCCTTAATTCCTATACATCCCTGATACTTCCTTATTCGGCTTTCTCACTTTCCATGGCAATACTTATTTGTACAGGATTTATGGATGATATTCCCAAGGAGCTTGATGAGGCTGCATGTATAGACGGATGTAACTTAGGCGGAATATTCTTCAAGGTAATAGTACCGCTTATGAAGCCGGCACTTTCAACTATAGGAATCTATACTTTCCTTCAGTGCTGGAACGAGCTTATGTTTGCTAACCAGTTCATGGCAACAGGCGACAAGATCACACTCCCTGTAGGTATCCAGCAGCTTTCTGCAGGACAGTCCATGACACAGTGGGGTCCTATCGGTGCAGCACTTGTTATAGCTACATTCCCTACACTGCTTGTATACATTTTCTTAAGCAAACGTATCCAGGACAGCTTTATTGCAGGAGCTGTGAAGGGCTGACATTGAATTGAAAATAACAGGAGTTTCCAAAAGGAGACTCCTTTATTTTTTTGCTTGCAATAACTAAAATGCTTGTGCTATACTATAAGTTGTTACATAAAAATTACATTTTCAGGACAGGACATTGGGAAATGCAGAGTGAAAAATCAAGCAAAAAAGAAAAACGTAAAAAGAATAAAAATGCTCTTTCCCAGAAACTGGGCGGAGTTTTTGTAATACTTGCGCTCGTACTGCTCATGGTTTCATTGGCATTTATTTTCATTGTCGTTTCTATGGAAAGAAAAAGATATGCCGTGAGAGAGGCTGAAAATGTACTTAATTCGCTGGCTACCAGTATAAGTTCGGATATAGATAATTATAATAATATAAGCAGGCTCATCATGGTTGAATCAAGAGTCAAGAACTTTCTTAAAGCTGATAAGAACAGGACTGATATGCTATGGTGTACCCAACAGGCAAGACTCGGTGCACAGGACATTTTAAATGTAACCTCCGGTGTTGATTCTGTATTTATGTTCAGAAACGATATGGAATATGCCACGACAATAAATCCCAGAGAATATTATCTTGATACGGACAGGATCGCGGAGCCTGACTGGAAATCCGGGATATTGGCAATGAAGGGCAGTTCGTCGCTGTCAGTGAATGGCAACGGAGCGATTTTCAAAACAACACGGGCAACCTTACTTACTATAAACAGGGCGATTTATGATAACGTCACACAGAAGCAGACGGGACTTTTATTCATGAATCTTTCGACAACATTCTTAGAGGATGAAATAAACATGGTCAATCCTGAAAATATTTGCATCTGCACGAAGGATGGGGTTTTTCTGGCAGGAAATAACAGATTGGTGGATTATTATATAGCCGATCATCCTTATGAGGATTTGACTGAGATTGAGGTACCCGAACCTACAGATATTTTGTCGTTATACACTTTAAAGGTAAGAGATCTGCCATTGGTGATACTTTATTCCATAAGAAAAGAAAGACGTTTAATGCCTTTGGAGCTGCTTTATCTGATAATGGTTCTTCCGCTTATTTATTTTGTTATTGTTGTTTTTGCAGGTTCATTCATTAAAAAGAACATTACTAACCCTATATTTGCGCTCACCTCTGAAATGGAGAAAAAACGACAGAAGGAAGTAATCGAAAAGATTGACATAAAGCTTCCAGATAATGAAATAGGTTCCCTGCAGGATGGATATAACAACATGGTCGACCATTCGAACCTGTTGATGGAGCGACTTGTAGAGAAGGAACAGACACTGCAGAAAGCAGAAATGCGAGTATTACAAGAGCAAATTAAGCCTCATTTCCTGTATAATTCACTGGAGACCATCGGCTTCCTGGCTATGGATGCCGGGGCTGAAAAGGTGCACGGTGCTCTGGAAACACTGGGAAGCTTTTACAGAAACTTCTTGAGCAAGGGCGACAGAGAAATACCGTTAAAGCGAGAAATAACCATTATCAAGGATTATCTGTCTCTTCAGAAGCTCCGTTATGGAGATATAATCAATGATGAATATGACATAGCTCCGGACACTGAGAATTGCATTATCCCCAAACTAATACTTCAGCCGCTGGCAGAGAACAGTATATATCACGGTATCAGGATGAAGGGTGAAAAAGGAACGATCAAGATCAGCAGTTTCCGTAATGCAGAAGAACTTCATATAGTTGTTAAAGATACGGGTATCGGTATGAGTCAGGAGCAGATAGACAAAGTGCTTTCTACCGAGAAGACACCGGTAAACGAAGAGTTCGGCGGAAGCTTTGGTCTATGGGGGACTATAGAGCGTATCAGAAGTTATTGTGATAGTGACGATGCCGTAAGAATACGGAGTGAAATGGGAGAATATACTGAGATTGAGATAATTATAAACCTTATGCCGAAGAATTGGAATTCGAACGGTGAAAGGCAGAGTGCGACGGATAAGGAACAAGAAGTTGCAGAAAATACAAAAGGAGAAAAATAATGTACAGAGTAATGCTTATAGATGACGAGGAATCGGCAAGGAAGCTGATGAGAGCATCTATGAATTGGGAAAGTCTCAATATGGAGGTCGTGGGGGAGGCCGCCAGCGGTATTGAAGCTATAAATGTCATCGATGATATGAAGCCGGATATCGCATTTGTCGATATATCGATGCCGTTTATGAATGGTATAGAATTTACCGAGGTTGCCACTAAGAGGTATCCTGATCTGATCATCATTATAATGACGGCATTTGATGAATTTGAGTATGCCAGAAAATGTGTCAGCCTGCCGGTATTCGAATATATGCTGAAACCCATCATACGTTCTGAGGTTCAAGAGGTATTGAAAAAGGTTAAGAAGAAACTGGACGAAAGAACGGATAAAGAAGATAACCAGGATACAGAACCTTCAGGCGAGATGGAAGCTTCATCCATAGACCAGATAAAAAAATACATAGAAGCAAATTACACGGACTCGAAGCTGAACCTTACATCAGTGGCACAGACCTTTGGATTCAGCGCAAGCTATCTCAGCAGAAAATTTAAGCAGGAAACCGGGAAAAACTTCGTGGAATTCCTTACCGAATGCAGGATGAATGCTGCCATGAAGCTTGCCCAGACCAACATGAAAATGTTTAACGCGTCCAATGAGGTAGGTATACCTGATCCGAATTATTTCGGAAGGTGCTTTAAGAAATATACAGGTATGAGCTACTCGGAGTATGTGGCCTCCAAGCACTGATTTATGAACTGCAGTTATTTTTGTATATTTTTATCAATTATTTTCATTCTTAAGGCATAGCCTAAAGAATCTTAAGAACTGTAAAAAATGATATATATAACATACGATACAATAGATTCCACAAATAACGAAGCCAAAAGGCTGATAAATGATGGAAAGATAACCGAACCCACTTGTATTTCTTCAAAGGTCCAGACAGCAGGACGTGGGAGACAGGGAAAATTCTTTTTTTCGCCGGATACAGGGCTTTATATGACCGTGGTATTTCCGGTAAACTGCGATATAGCCTCCCAGGTAACTATGACCACCCGTACAGCCTGTGCAGTGGCTTATGCCATAGAGAATAACGGTATTGAATGCGGTATCAAATGGGTAAATGACATTTATGTGAGAGGTAAAAAATGCTGTGGGATACTCTGTGAGGCAGTAAATGACTATGAACTCGGGAAAATGAAGTATATAGTCATCGGTATAGGTATAAATATCTACACAAAGGATTGGCCGCAGGATATAAAGGATATTGCAGGAAGCCTGTTTGAAGGGGAGCCTTTAGAGACTGATAATACTGATGAATTATCTAATGCTATAATAGACAGATTTGAGATCTTTAGAAAAAAATTAATGAAAGAGATTTCAGAGGAATTGTCAAAATGGCTCTTTGTGAGATCATCTGAGGAGTTCCTGGAGTATTACAAAAAGCACTCAACAGTACTCGGAAAGAAAATTGTTTTTATCGAAAACGGAATATCAAAAGAAGGAATAGCGAGAGATATCAATGAGACCGGCGGTCTTGTGGTCGAAGTAAAAAATACAGATGGCAGTGATATAGTAACATATCAAACTCTTTCAAGCGGAGAGATTTCTCTGAAACTAAGTTATACCCCTTAACCAGATGACCAATCTTTATTTGTCATCCCAAACGTATGTGAGAGAACTTTCAGATAATGAATTCAAGTAATAAGCATATTAAAATGTAACAAAAACAGGAGAACAGAGTATATGAAAATCGATGAGAGAATAAAACAATTACTTGTTGAGATGAAAAAAGAGAATATTGATTATTATATCATTCCCACATCGGATTATCATAACTCTGAGTATATCAGTGATTTCTTTAAATGCCGTGAGTATATGAGTGGGTTCACCGGGTCAGCGGGCACACTTGTGGTTTCAGAGAAAGAAACCATACTCTGGACGGACGGCAGGTATTTCATACAGGCAGAGGATCAGCTGAAAGGCAGCAGTATAAAGCTTTACAGATCAGGAAATGAGGGCGTGCCCACCATCAAAGAATATTTAAAGAGTAAGTGCGAGGGACTTTCAAGTATAACCATCGGCTTTGACGGAAAGGTAATGGATCTTTCATTTGTAAAAGCACTGGAAGAACAGCTGTCCGAGATGAACGGTATAAGTATAGACATCAATCCCACACTTGATCTCGTGGGCAGGATATGGACGGACAGACCTGAGATTGTTGCTAACGAAATAAAGATTTTCCCTGAGCAGTTTGCAGGGAAAAGTGCAAGCGAGAAATTAAACGAGGTGCGTCTGGCACTGAACGAAAAGAAAGCGGAATACCATGTCATAGCATCGCTTGATGATATAGCATGGCTGCTGAACTTACGCGGAAGCGACATAGAATGTAATCCTGTATTTTTAGCATATATGTTCATCAGCGAAGATGATGCCATATTGTTCTGCCATACATCAAAAACGGATGACAGGACCAAGAGTTATCTGTCAGATATGGGAGTGCATCTGAAAGAATACGATGATATCTATGGCTTCCTAAAGAATTATTCGGATGAAGATCAGAAAATGGGCAAAATGCTCCTTGACCCCGAATCGGTTAATTACAGGCTTTACACTGAGGCCTCCAAAAACTTTGAGATTGTAGAAGCACTCAATCCTTCACTGAAGCTCAAAGGTACCAAAAACGAGGTCGAAACGGAAAACTTACGCGGAGCCAATATCGTGGACGGTATAGCCATGGTAAAGTTTTTAAAATGGCTGGATGAATATAAAAACGACCAAACAAAAGAGACTATTACAGAACTGAAGGCAGCAGAAAAACTTCTGGAATTCAGATCACAAAGTACGGACTTTTTAGACATAAGCTTTGAAACCATATCAGCATACGGACCTCATGGAGCCATAGTGCACTACGAGCCTACACCGGAGACTGATATACCTGTTGAAAGAAAGGGTTTCCTGCTGGTTGACTCGGGAGCACAGTATTATAAGGGTACCACGGATATCACCAGGACCATCGCCATGGGCGAACTGACTGATGAGATGAAAAAGTGCTATACAGCAGTACTTAAAGGTAATCTGAGACTTGCATCAGCCGTATTCCCCAAGGGAGTAGCCGGAGCAAATCTCGATATCCTGGCACGCGGTCCGTTGTGGCAGCTCGAAAAAGACTACAATCACGGTACAGGTCATGGTATAGGATATTATCTGAATGTCCATGAGGGTCCTCAGAATATCAACTGGAAAATCATGCAGCGTTACGGCAATACCGAACCTTTCGCACCCGGCATGGTTACTTCCGATGAACCCGGATTTTACCTTGCGGGAGAGTTTGGTATCCGTATAGAAAATGATATTCTGACAGTAGTTAAATCCGAAAATGATTATGGTACATTCCTCGGCTTTGAGGTCCTGACACTCGCCCCCATAGATCTGAATCCGGTCATCTGGGAGGATCTCACCACAGAGGAAATCGAAGTGCTTAGCAGCTACCACAAGATGGTATATGATAAGCTGTCACCGTACCTCGATAATGAAACAGCAAAGTGGCTGAAGTCTTATATAAATGCAGAGAATTATATATAACTAATTCAGGTAAGGAAAATGTACTCGGAACAGGAAGGTATTAGGGAACGGGAACAGGAACAAAACGGATTATATATTGAGAATGTGTGCGGCACAAAAAAAGGCGGCACATTCTTTTTATGCATGTCTAAAGCCCTGATAATGTTTATGGTATGTATCGGTACCGTTACAGGATTCTGCGATGCATTTTCCATTGAGTACAACAAGACTGTTATCATCGTATATACACTGGCTGCATCGTGCTTTACAGCATTTCTTTTTTACAAGAAAAAACTGATCTATATCGGCCTGTTGGTTATAATCGGGCTTTTCATCACAGCGTTGTCTAAAGCGAGCGTATGTTTTTCTGGCGGCTTAAGAGCCCTGTCTGACATAATCAGGGAAAACTATGCTGCATATTATCATCAATATCTTCCAAAAACACCAAACCCTTATTATGAGGACGACTATGTGAGTATCACGGTGGTGCTCATATTTATCATTGCTTTTCTGCTCATACTTTATAATATAACTATAGTCAGATATATGAGCTTTGCGGAAACCTTTGCGATATCTTTTATCATACTTGAAATTCCTATGTTTATCGGTAAAAATCCCGGTATAATATCGACAGGACTTATCATGGCAGGGTGCATAGCCATAGGATTGATCAGGCATGGATCAAATATGAGCATAGATATACCTATCTCCGGATCCCCTGATTTTATAAAGGAAACAAAGTATCGGAAAACAAGGTATACCACCGTCGGGAGTCATAAAGGCATACTTATGGTGATTGCTTTTTCTGTTGCTTTTTCTGTTATCATGTTAATGTTTACAACTATATTGCACTCTGAAAATATGAAGAAAACTCCTGAAAGCGAGTTAAAAATATATTTGGATCAGAAGGCAAAAATAGTTGCGGTTGAGGGCGTACCGGGCCTGTTTGACGAAGAAGCCGAACCTGTTTTTATAGGCAGGGGTGATCTTGGTAAGGTCTCAAAGATCGAACAGGACAATGAAACTGACATTGTAGTCACCCTTGTCCCTTATTCGTCAAAAACCATATATCTCCCGGGATTTTACGGCCTGTATTTTAAAGACATGAAGTGGTATGACAGCATAAATACCGCCGATTTTCCGGAACTTGGCTTTAATGATGTAGAAAAAATAGACTCCGAAATATTTGAATCCTTTGAATCAGACTTTATCCAGTTGACCATTGACAAGAAGTATTCACCTAAAGCAAAAACCCAGATAACATACGTGGACAGTATGTTTGATTATTTTATATTCCCATATTATAAACAGGGACTTGAGTTGGCTGAAAAGACATTTTATCAGCCTAAAGCTGATAAAAACGGTAACAGACCGGAATATAATACCAGGCAGGCAAAATTCTATGTCCCCGATCTTTTAGTGTATAATAATCATAAAGAATATTGGGATCATATAATACAAGGGTGGAGGTACGGAAGTTATGTTGATCTGAGGGAAGTTTCAAAAAGCATCCCATATTCAAAAAAGTTTCTTATGTACGGTGAGGAATATATTGATGGAGTATGCCTTGATGTACCTGATGAGCTGGATGAATATCTGGATGAATTCATAACTGCTCATGATTATTTTGGAGTGGAAAAACACCCATTGGATAATGAAAGAGATGAGACTGCGCAAAATGAAGAAACAGAGACCGAGGAAAAAGATTTTCTTTTAGGTGATATCGGTTCGGGGCCTGTTAACTTTGCCTCTGTCTCTCAAGACTTTATAGAAGAAGTACAGAAGAATGGTGGAAATGTATATATAACTGATTCATCTACAGGCTTTTCATATAATATTACCAAAATGAATCCGGATGGCTCCATGATAATCGAAATGCGGAGTTCAGATGGTTTTGGTATTATCAGTGGGACAACAGGTTGGGGAGCATATAAATCATCTGAAGATGATTTATATGAGAAATATGAAGCAGAAAATACCTACCGCCTGGAGGTATGTGAAGCCATAAAGGATATGTTTGCCAGAGAATATCTTTATACACTTTCTCCCGGAATGACACCTGTTAATGAAGACTATGTAAGATATTTCTTAGAGACTCAGAAGCAGGGAGTCTGTACCCATTTTGCTTCGGCAGCAGTCATGCTACTGAGACATATGGGCATACCGGCTAAATATGTGGAAGGATATTGCATACCCAGTTCTCTTATCAAAGAAAAAGGAAAGAGGGCAGATGTGGACGGTGATGAGTGGTTTCCTGCTGAGAATCCGTATAATCCACAGAAAAAAGCTTTTACCGTAGAAGTCAGTGATAAGTATGCTCATGCTTGGATTGAGGTTTACCTGGAGGGAAAAGGTTTCGTGCCTTTTGAAGTGACACCTGCATCCTATGTTACTTCTCCTGAAGATGAAACAACACTGGATGATAATGAAACAGAAACCAAGCCTGCAGATGCCACTCCTACACCTGCTGTGGCTACTTCGACTCCAACTCCAACTACTACCAAGGAGCCGACAAAGGCACCTGATAAAGAGGACAGCAATAAGGATAATAAGGAAAACAAGACTTCAGATACCGCAAGCAAACCAAAAGAAAACCGTGCAGTAACCGATACGGAAAGACTGTTTAAGCTGTTTGGAGCGGCAATTTGTATCGGTATAGCAGGGTGGCTGTTGATCATGCTTTCAAAGAAAGCTGTTAAAAAATTAAGGCTTTCCATGTATTTAAAGCAGGGCAGATTCGATAAGCTGTTATATATCAGGTACTGTGAGCTGGTGGAAAGACTAAAAAAGAAGCATATAGTGACGGCGGATAATCCGCTGCCCATGGAGCTCTGTGAAATCATAGCGAGGTATACGGCAGATAAAGAAGTTAAGGATGGTAACACTTTAAATGACAATGCGGATATAGAAGATCATGATGTGAAAATTTATAAATCCGAGGAGAAGATTTACAAAAAGGTATATGAGGCATACTCACAGGTATTTGAGTATATGGAAAAGGTGCTGTATGCCGGTTATAAGACCACTGCCGCGGAATACAATGATTTTTACAGTAAACTGCGCATACTGAAATAATATCTGATTGACTTATTTTGACGCTTGCCGTATAATGTATGCAACCGATACTATGGTATCCGTTGGCTGAACTGATTTTTATAATGTATGGGGAGTAGCAAATGGCAGAAATCAGAATTGTAGCTATAAGAAAAATTAAGATTGGATCTAAGGTCCAGTGCGATATATATTCCAAGGACGGAGCTCTTATACTAAAGAAGGGAAACGTCATGACGGAGCATATCTTAGAGAAGCTCGAAACTATGGGCGTGACACGTGTACTCGTAGAAGCCGGTACGGTAGAGCTTATCGATGACGCTCCTGAAAAGAAAGAGGATGGCGGACTGCCCAAGGATAATATCGATAAATACAGTGATAATTTTATACTCAAAAAGGAGTTTGAACAGGGCAAGGAAACACTGCTGAACAAGGATGTGGACGGCTCACATGAGGTAGCTCTGTCCATAGCCGGAAAGCTTATGACCTCCGGCAGTGTAAAGAAGGAGCTGGATGAGCTGAAGTACGGTACAGAGGGTGTGGTAACACACAGTCTGAACACCGCGGTCCTCGCCGGAGCCATCGGCATAGAAAACGGATTTCCCAAGGAAGAGATAGAACAGCTGGTAGTAGGCGGTATGCTCCATGACATAGGAAAACTCTATATAGACCCTGCAGTGCTCAATAAAAAGGGCAGGCTCAATGACAGGGAATACGAGATAATGAAGACACATGCTGAAGAGGGTTACAGAAAGCTCTGTGACAACAAGGGAGTATCACAGCATATCCGTCTGATGGCATTCCAGCATCATGAAAATAACGACGGTACAGGATATCCAAAGAGACTTCACGGAGACCAGATACTGTTTGAGGCTCGCATCATCCATGTGGTGGATGTATACGAGGCCATGACTGCAAAGCGCTGCTACAAGGACTCACTGCTTTCGGGCGATGTTATGGAGTTTGTTATGGGACGGTATGCCACCATGTTTGACACAAAGGCTATGGATATGTTTTTAAAGACCATCCCTGCATATAAAAAGGGAGATCTGATAAAGCTCTCCGACGGTACAAAATGCCAGGTACTTGAAAGCAATCCTAAAAACAGCCTGCGCCCGCTCGTAGTACTGCTTGACTCTATGAAGGTAGTGGACCTGTACAACGACAGGAATTTCCTCTCAAAGACCGTAACGGAGTATATCTCCAAAGAGGGCGATATAGTTAAACACAATAATTAAAAGAGATAATAAGATGGATACAATAATAACAATTTTATTTGTCTTTCTGCTGGTCTGCGCCGTGGCGGCGAGCCTCGCAAAGGATTCACTGGTATGCATTATACTGTTTAGTGCATACAGCCTGGTGATGGCCGTCATATGGATACTGATGGAGTCACCGGACCTCGCCATAACCGAGGCAGCAGTAGGAGCAGGAGTCACAGGTATACTGTTCTATGCCACTTTAAAGAGGATAGACCAGATAGACATGCAGGCCGGGACAAAAGAAGTCACAGCCACCCGTAAATTGAAGAAATCATAATCCGGATATAAAGTGACATAGTAAAGCCAAGAGGAAAAACATATATATTATGAAATCTCAGAAAATGAAAAAAGGCAAACCGGGTATACGTAATACGGTATCTCAGAATGCCACAGGTATCCTGCCGGGGAAACTCGAAGGGAGACTGCAATCTGTATACCGCATAGTCGCAGCGGTCATGATAGTTCTGATGTTTGTGCTGCTGGCTACGGCGATGCTGGGGATGCCTGAAATAGGAGACAAAAACAATCCAGACAACAACGAAGTTGCCCGAAGATATATTGAAAACGGACTGGATGAAACCGGTGCCGTCAATATTGTTTCGGGCATGATTCTTGATTACAGGGCTTTTGATACCTTCGGAGAGTCCTGTGTTCTTTTTGTTGCGACCATATGCGTGACCATTATGCTGAGAATTGACGGCAGGGGCGGAGCAGGAGACGATGAAGAGACAGAAAGCATTAAAAAAGCCTTTGGTATCAGAGAGTCGGCAT
>JAEEGG010011611.1_pt1 | contig 19151 bp, 15 predicted proteins | sample 9134161 | NCBI WGS metagenome assembly JAEEGG01 (sample SAMN16246543, study PRJNA631951) | gut metagenome | biome: gut microbiome; feature: rumen; material: CR-attached | host: Bos | place: Iran: Karaj | collected 2018-10 | reverse complement strand
GACACAGAAGGGACGGAAACTATTATGACATGAAAAATAATTGTATATTTTGGTTGTTCGCTGTGCTGATAATAGCTATTGGTATGACTGCATGTGGCAACAACGATGATGAAAACGCCAGTGGGGAAACCAGTAAGGCGCCAGCCATCAACTTTGGCGATGCTTTCGATCATCTGCCTCTGCCAATAGCGGAAAGGTTCCTCTATATGGACGCTATCGGCTATGCACCAGGAACAACTATTTCCACTATCAAATGGGGTGATGAGATCCTTTATTGGATTGGTAACCCGCTCATGAATTCCATAGGCTTCCTTTTTTATCAAGATGGTACCACTTTTCCTATGCAGGGATATTATCCTAGCAACGGGGAAACCATCGTCACCTCTCCAATAACAACTGAATGGGAAAGCAGTTACCCTGGCGGTTATCAGATTTTCAAACTGACACAGCACTTCGCCAACAGCTATGAAGAGAGTCATACTTGGAACGAAAATATCCTGCTTGGCGATTTGCCAGACAATGTGGCTAATAAACTAAAAAACCTCAGGGACAATGCTAATCTCCCCGACTTTATGCTTTTCAAGGGGATTTGGCAAGCCCGGACGGTCTATTACTTCAAAGACGAGTCTGCCTTTGCTCCCTTCGAATCTGTCTATGATGGGGATGGTCATCCCATCAAGTGGGCAGATAATGCTAGCGTGCTTGATTTTGTACAGAACAGCAGCAACTGGAAGTTGCTCTATGTGATGAACCGCAGCCTGAAAGTTGGCTGTGAGGGAAATCATGAACACCTGAGTAGTGCAAAGCTGATAGAACCCATCGCACTTAATGATGAACAGGAAAAATTCTTTGCAACAGAATTCAGTAAAAAACAGCAAGATGAAGAAGGAAACATACACACCTACTATACTTTTTTTGACCAAAAGGAATGGGAAGAAGAGAAGCTTATCGTCATCAACACTACCGATATGTTCAAACAAGCCTATACAGGAAACGAACCACTGCCCGATATCGACTTTGACCGCTATACCCTCATTATCGGAAAAGACAAGGTTGTTGATTATAAGTGTAGATTAGATGAAGTGCAACTATGGGATAATGGCAATGACTATACACTTGACATCAACATTCTGTATTATGGCTCGTGGCCAACAGGCGTGACAGCACAACAGGTAGCGTTCTATTATCGCCTTTACCCCAAACTGGACAATAAGACCATCTATCTTAATCGCTTCATCACCATTGACAACGATAAGTATAAACCATTTATCTAAGACACCTTGTGTACCTACGTGTTTCCTCACTTGATTCAAGTAGATCAGGGGACGGTCCTCTGATCCGTTCATATCTTTCGGCCATTATTTCAAAACATGTCTTCGATCAGCAACAAAACTCGTGTAACAAAAGAACCGTCCCACCGTTACATGGCTCTCTTTCCATGCCTTGGCTGAAAATTTTCCATAGGGTGAAGTGGGCGGTTTTCCATAACCTGCTGATTTACAACAGTTTTTAATTTTTCGTCGTTTAAATATTTTCCATAGGTAGTTGATACAACCTATTGAAAAAAGTCGTAACTTTGCAACCGAAAAATATTGAATAATTGATTATTGTGTTTACAAGGTCATTGTACATATTCATGATAGGCTTTCTGATGGTTGCATGCAGTCAGCAGCAGGAGTCACAGACGGCAGCAGGTTGTCTGGAGGAGGCTGAGGCTGCTTTGGCCAACGATAGCATCCGTCAAGGTGAGTCTTTGCTGCGGAAAGCCATACAACTATCGGAAGCGTCAGAGGATTGGCACACCAATTATATCGCGTACCAGCGCTTAGCGGAAGCTCTATCACAAAGCAACCCTGAGGAAGCATTACGACTGATGAAGAAAGCCTTGACCGTTTATGAACAGCATCCCGACGATGAACGCAACAACGTCATGTTACTCGACTATGCAGGTACTTACGCCGCCCAAGTGGCCTTCAATACTGAAAGCTCATACGACGAAGCACTTGATTTCATCAATCGTGCTTACAATATCGCTGAGAAACGCCAGATGACTGATTTGATGTGTCAGACACTCACCAGTCTTGCAAACATCGCGTGGGCCAAGGAAGATTATCGCCAAGCACTCGACTATGCCCATCGGGCAGATTCAACAGCGACAACCGACCTGCGACCTGGCACATTACAAGTGCTGGCCCGCAGCTACCTCAGCCTTAACAAGCTCGATTCTGCAGAAACCATCTATCGTCAGATTAATCCAGGCGATGATGTCCATCTGGCCTATATCGTGCAGAGTAACCTCGCTAAGATTGCGCTCCGACGGATAGGCGCCACACAGATCGAGGATAGTTTGGACGAGGCCTTCGATCAGATAGAGGACATCTATTACAAAGCGCTTGAACAGAAAGACCAGTATTATCAGGAAACGTTGCGTCAGGAAATGGAGAACCAGCAGCTGGAATACCGCTCAAAGATGTATGGTCGTACACTCCTTATTGTCATCATTGCTGCAGTCATTATCCTTTTTGCGGTAGTGCTGGCACTTCGCTATCGCATCCGTATGCAGGAACAGGAAAGACGTCGGCTCCAGCAGGAGACAGAGCATCAGAAGATCTTGTTACATCAGACAAATGAAGTAGTAGCATTCCTGCAGAACTTTATCCTCGAACGGACGGAGGTGCTGAAGAAACTCAACCAAAGCGGCGATTCGCTCATTACCCTCCATCCGCACGATTGGAGTGAGATAGAGCGTACGCTTAACGCCATCGATGGTGACCGCTTTGCCAAAATACGTGAACAATACCCCACTATGCAGGAAGACGACATCCGTCTGTGTATCCTCACGCGACTTGGACTTAGCAACCGCACCATCGGCAACATCTACTGCATCACGGTCTCAGCCGTCCAGCATCGCAAACTCAAACTAAAGAAAGATGTGTTCGGAGAGAGCAATCCGGACATCACGCTGGAACAGATACTAAATAGCAAATAATAATGAATACAATAACAGCAATGAAGAAACTATTATTCTTATTTTTATTGACGCTCTCGCCAATGTTGGCAAGCGCTCAGACAGCATCGGATGTGCAGTATAGCGGTAGCTCCGATTACCTTCCTTTTGTGAATATGGGCAAGCAGTGGAATGTGGTCAGTACTGTCGTTAACTCGAACTCTTCCTGCCATTTTGAAAGATATCGGATATCCGAGGAAACAGAGCGTAATGGTAAGACGTATTTCAAGGTATTACGAAGTGAGGACGATCTTTCTGTGATGCATAATGCAGGGTTGTATCGTGAGGAAAACCGTAGGGTGTATAAGTACGACGAAATGGCGGGTAGGGACGTCATGCTGTATGACTTCTCGCTCAAAGAGGGCGACACTTTCACATACGAGATAGGCATCGGCAATTCTGTGAACTGTAAGGTGCTGAAACAAGGATGGCTGAATGACGGACCCATGGTCGTGTTGCCTTATAATTCTTCCGACACATTGTATAGTAATCGTCATCTACGCACATGGACTATCGGTCATGACAACGGATCGGGCGTATATGATGAGATCACTACTTGGGTGGAATGTGTCGGAGCCCTTGAAAATATGTTCAGTCCATTTACAAGCGGGGAAAGTTATCGTCTGGCTTACATAGATTATCATTCTGATATGTGGGACAAAAATTCATATCTGCCTTTTTCTATTTGTGACATCTATGACGTGCGTGGTCAAATTCATGGCTGTGATCTGCCTAAAACCGCTAAAGAGAATCCAGGAAGTGACAGGCATGAGCAGCTTACTTACGAATTGGAAGGCAACCGTCTACATGTCTATGGACAAATATTTAGTTCATGCGGTAACACCTATGTTTATATCAGAGAGGAGTCAACTGATGATCCATTAGTGCGTAAACTTCATTTTGAAGAACGAGATGTCGAGCCAATTCCGACTTGTATAGGCGGTTTATATACCACCAACTTCTATGTTCCTGGCTTCGACCCGAATTTTGACTATATCGTTGTAGATGATCAAGGCGTGGAGCATCCCGTTATCAACAAGACACCACAGATGGCTTATCGTCCATTTATCGAAGAAGGTAAAGTATGGAAGGTGGGAACCATTTCGGGTAATCCTGTGCAGGTGGTTGACCACTACTACTTCGATGGCGAAACTATCATCGACGGAAAGACCTGCAAGCAAATGATGTGCCAACGATATGTTAGTCCTGACTTCTCAGATGACTATTGGACACCAGTACCTTCCCTGACCAAAGTGGGAGCGTGGTACGAGGAGAATCAGAAAGTGTACTTTTACGACGAGGAAAGACAGTCTATGAGGCTGATGTATGACTTCTCTCTCAATGCCAGTGACACCCTGCGGATTGATGATATTAGCTATGTTATAAGGTCAAAGCAGACTGGAGGGTTAGAAGGTTTCAAAGGCGTTTATAGAGATATCGTATCGTGGGTTGACGGAATCCCCTATAACAATACCACTTGGTTGGAAGGTGTCGGAGATATAAATGGGCCGACCAGAAATCCATGTAATCCGATATTAGGCGATCCTGTACCGGAGTTCCTGATGTCGTGTACCGTTGGCGATGAAGTCATCTATCTTAACGACGAATATGAGGATGGGGCTACTCCTGAAGCCGCAGGAGCTCGGAAAAACCACTTCGATTTCTCCCATACGATAAAGACAAAGCCAAAAGCACCGAGAAGGAGCTCGGAAGAATCATCTCTGTATGGCGAATACAACGACCAAAGGTTAGGCATTAATCTTAACCCGCTCGACGATGCCTATCTGGTACGCATTACTGACGAATCAGGCAAAGTGGTCTACGAGAAAGCCGTCAATGCAGGTAACATCGTTGGTCTAAATGTCGACATCTCTGCCTACGAAAAAGGTCGCTACACCGTCACCGTGGAGAATAGCGATGAGGCGTTCACTGGCCAATTCGATGCGCAGATAACTGGAATCAAAACAATAACAAATAATAAGGTGGAAACCAGACCTTCTATCTACAACCTTCACGGCCAGCGACTCAGTTCCCTGCAAAAGGGATTTAATATCGTAAATGGACAGAAGATTTTTGTAAAATGAAGAATAAAAGTCGTATCTTTGCACAAAGTTTGTTAAAAAGATCCCTCTCTTGTGTAAGATTTCCGAAGATTCGAGTTGTATTATATAAAAGGTAATAAATAGACATATGAAAAAGAGTTGTGTTTTATGGATATTCGCAATGCTGATGCTGGCTGTCGGCATGAGCAGTTGCGGTAGTTTTGACAACAGCAGCCAGCCAACGGAGGCGAACGCTGCCGAAGTTAGTAACGTCAGGAATTCCGGCTGCATGAACGAACCCCGTGCTGAAGGCCTGCCAGACAAGGTTCTTGTGATGAAAAAGGATGGCGACATCATAACATGTGAATTGCAGGGGTATTATACGAATTGTGCTGCTGAATATTTCGATATTCAGACGGAATATGCGAAAGGAAAGGGTGCTCCCGATTCATTGTTCGTCGATGTGAGTCCCGTCATCCCGTCAGAAGCCGACTGCACATGTCCCTTCACCGTCTATTTCACTATCCGCGACATGAAGGCCGACAGCTTTTATCTCAGCTGCTGGCTTTATTCAGGCATGGTCTCATTTAAAGAGTCTAACGAGGTGAGAGTGGAAATCAGTAGTGAACTCGTGAAACTCGATGACGATTCGCGCTATTACCTCTATATGCCCAGTCAGCAGGCTATGCTGCGAGGATTGAAAATTGAAGGTAAAGATGAGTATCGGATTCCTTCAACCGTCAACTATAATGGACAGGACTACAATGTCGTGTCTTTCATTGGGGATGCATTCTATGGAAAGGAAGTCAAGAAACTGTTCTTGCCAAGAACTATCCAGAGGATCGGTGAGGATAACGCTGAGTTTAATAACGCTTTCAACAATGCCTTTCCCCTTCTGGAAACAATCGAGGTGGAGCCTGGCAGCCGTATGTTTAGTCTGGTTGACGGCGTGCTTTACTCCAGTAACCAAAAAAGCCTTTACTGCCTTCCCGCTGCCAGCAAACGCACGAGTTATACGGTGGTTGACGGTGTAGAAAGGATTTGCCAGCGTGCTTTTGCCAATTGCACGAATCTGAAGTCAATCCGGCTTCCTGAGTCTGTGTCAGTCATCAGACCTTATGCTTTCGAATCCTGTAAGAATCTGGAGTCTATCTATATCTTAGGCAAACTTGATCGGAACATGACCAACCATTGGAGCTTTGTGATTGACTATTGGAGCTATCTGGAAACGAATCCTACGTCTATGCCCACACTCTATGTTCCAGAGTCTGAGATTGCCTTTATCAAGACAATATACGACGGAACGGTGCTTCCGCTGCCATAAAACCTTTACGTGCAAGATTTGAAATGAAGAAACTATTGATACTTATGGCCATTGTCTGCTGGACGGCAGACTTGATGGCTCAAAACCAAACTGGTAAGTTATCCATCAAGCCAATGGCAGGTGTGAACTTTTCAGGTTTCAGCAACGCTAGTACAGACATCTATCGTATGAAGGTGGGATTTACAGGCGGAGCTGAACTGGAATACGGTGTTAATCCAATTTTGGGATTGTCGTTCGGACTCATCTATTCTCAGGAAGGAGCGAAAGTTGACGGTAGACTGGATGGGGTGGTGATAGATGAAAACGGTGACACATGGATGACTTCGACAAGTATGGACGGCAAACTGAACTGCAGCTATCTGAACCTGCCACTGATGGCCAATTTCCATATCCCAGCCATCAAAGGTCTGACGTATAAGGTGGAAACCAGACCTTCTATCTACAACCTTCACGGCCAACGACTCAGTTCCCTGCAAAAGGGATTGAATATCGTAAATGGACAGAAGATTTTTGTAAAATGAAGAATAAAAGTCGTATCTTTGCACAAAGTTTGTTAAAAAGATCCCTCTCTTGTGTAAGATTTCCGAAGATTCGAGTTGTATTATATAAAAGGTAATAAATAGACATATGAAAAAGAGTTGTGTTTTATGGATGTTTGCTTTGCTGATGCTGGCATTATAAGGTCCATACCGACAATTATCGTCGATTTATTTGGAACTCTCGAATAAACTTCGTATCTTTGCACACGAATATAATATGAGCAAAAATCTGTATATCATCAGTGGATGTAATGGTGCAGGCAAAACGACCGCATCATATACCGTTTTACCCGAAATCCTTGATTGTAAGGAGTTCGTAAATGCTGATGAGATTGCTCGTGGTTTATCGCCATTTAATCCTGAGAGCATGGCTATAGAGGCAGGCAGGTTGATGTTGAAACGAATTGAAGAGTTATTAGAAAAAGAAGATACTTTCTCCATTGAAACAACATTGGCTACGAAGTCTTATATTAATCTTGTTCGCAGAGCACAAGCAAAAGGATATACAGTAAGTATTTTATTCTTCTGGTTGAGGACGCCAGAATTGGCTATTCAGCGTGTTGCTGAGAGAGTACAGAATGGAGGACATAACATAGAAAAAGATGTCGTTAAACGGAGGTATATAGCAGGAATCCGTAATCTTCTAAGTCTGTACAAGTATGAAGTCGATTATTGGGATATTTATGATAATAGCGAGAATCCCCGTAAACAAATTGCATGTGGTGGAAAGGACTCGGACACTATCATATTTGAAAAATCGTTGTTTTCTAAAATTCAAAGCTATGTCAAATAAGGAAATGAAAGAGTTCTCTGAGAAGCTCAAACGAGGCTTGGAGATAGCAGAAAAAAGGATGCTTAAAGAAAAAGCATTAAGAGGACAGGATGTTATTGTTTGCGATGCAGATAATAACATACGGCGCATTCCTGCTGAGGAAGTAATATCGAAGAATCCAATCTTTCAGTAATCGGTGTTTCATTACACAACTGTAGCAGTGGGACTACAGCGTAAAATATGATGTAAAAATTTGGTAGAGTCAGAGATAGTTCGTACTTTTGCACAAATTTTGTTTAAAATAGCGCACTCTCGTGTAAGATTTGAAATGAAGAAACTAATGATACTTATGGCCATTGCCTGCTGGACGGCAGACCTGATGGCTCAAAACCAAACTGGTAAGTTATCCATCAAGCCAATGGCAGGTGTGAACTTTTCAGGTTTCACCAACGCTAGTACAGACATCTATCGCATGAAGGTGGGATTTACAGGCGGAGCCGAACTTGAATATGGCATTAATCCAATTTTGGGATTGTCGTTCGGACTCATCTATTCTCAGGAAGGAGCGAAAATAGACGGTTCACTGGAAGGGACGGTAATAGATGAAAACGGTGAAATATGGATGACTACGACAAGTATGAACGGCAAACTGAACTGCAGCTATCTGAATCTGCCACTGTTAGCCAATTTCAATATCCCAGCCATCAAAGGTCTGACGTATAAGGTGGGTATTCAGGTCGGTATACTTACAAGTGACAAAATGTCGGCGGAAGGAATGATTGTCATGCTCAATACGAATTATTTTCCAAGTAGTTCCTATATCATCAGTGATGGCCGAAGACCCAATCAGGTATTGGGCTATAACACAGAGATGTCTGATGTCTGTAAATCCATTGACTTTGGCCTTCCGATAGGTCTGTCGTATGAATATAAGAATATCGTTCTAGACGCCCGATATTACTTTGGACTGACAAAGATCGACAAGACCGACAATCCTGATACGGCCCGAAATCAGTACCTCAGTATCACGTTAGGTTATAAATTCCATCTTTAAATCACGAAGAAAGTATGAATATGAATAAGATCTGGCTTGTCGCCATATTGGCGCTTGGATTCATGACATCTTGTAACGACGATGATGACAGCGACAAGGTGAACGATGGAAACTTTATTGTCACCAGTCAGCCATTGTATGTAGACCTTACATCTGCTGTATTGACGGGAGAATTCTATCCTGACAGAATACCTTCAGCATACGGTACCCAATATACCCCACTAAGTCTGGGAATAGAGCTTTCACTCACAGAAGAGTTCTCTGTTGGAAATGTATACCCCGTTTACGCTCAAGGAATCCAGGGCAATCAAATGGAAGTGACCCTCAATGGCCTTAGTCCCGACACGGAATATTTCTACCGTGCATTTATCGACATGGGGACCATGAAACTATACGGGGAGAAACTATCGTTTAAGACTTCGGCTTTGCAGCTCGCCTGCAATGTCGACGATCCTACAGACATCTCCTTCACCACAGCTTCTTTCACCATTCGCTCTAATGAGGTGGCATCAGCATTGTTGTCTGAGGGCTTCATCTTTGGTGTGGCCTACTCTACGAACAAAGATCTTTTCTCAAAGACAATAAACAATGTCAATGACTGGACAGGAATCGAGTTCCTAAATATAGGATATACCAGTCAACCTGTCACAATAACCGCAAACAATCTGGAATCAGGACAAACGTATTACTATTGTGCTTACACAGCCAGCAAAGATTATCGAATCTGTCAGTTCGGTCCTGTAAAGAGTTTCAAGACTGAAAGCATGGATGGGTTGCTGGCTATCGATGCTATCAATGCTAAGTTCGTCGTGGCTGAAATAACTGGTCACACGACGTTTCCAAAATCGACAAAAGGTATCCAATACGTTTTCAACTATTCTCAGATTGATGTAAATTACGCCATTCGAAACGAGGTTACTATGAACGTTGACGGAAACAATCTTACGGCTGTGGTAAAGTATCTTAACCCGTGCCATCGTTACGAGTGTTGGATTTCTGTCGTTCAAGATGGGAGTACGATCGTTCAAAGTAATAAGAAGGAATTCGAAACCCAGAATCCTGGTGATTACATCTATTTGGACGATGCCACAGATATTACCGCCACCACAGCTGTCGTCAACTGCACGCTTTCTCCTTACGCTTTCGAAGGGGACCGGAGCGGTGCTTTGGTTTATTTCGGTCAGGACAAGAACAATCTGATCAGAATGACATCAGCAAGACTCAATGGCGACCATCTGACAGCAGAGCTCACCGATCTGCAGCCAAACACCACCTACTATTACTGTGCCCAGGCATTGTGTACCCTCAGTTTTGGTTGGGCCGACTGGTTCTATTCAGAAATAAAGAGTTTCACGACTCTTCCTGAATAAATAATAAGCTTATATGATAAAGAGTCTCACATTGCTGCTGACAATCCTTTTCTCTATAGGATTGTCGGCACAAGAGATCAGATCAGACACTTCTTCTATGTCTTCTTCAATTGTAAAAAACTGAGGTCCTATGTTTATTTAAACAGATATTGCGCGAATTCGTAGAGCGACTTACGCCAGACTTGCCATTCGTGATCGCCCGGGTATGAGTTGAAACGCACCTCTACCCCACCGTCGTGCATCTTCTTCACGATGTTACGGGTGTATTCGATGCGCGGATCCTGCTCACCACAACTCAGGAAGAACACATCAAACTGTTGGTTGAAGGTCTTCACATCAGAGAGCATGCCCGGCACCTCTTTCTCCAGATCGAAATCCGACGCGCCACGAATGCCGCCGAACATACCGGTTGAGAAAACGCCAACATTGGCGAACACGTCCGGATCACGCAGACCGATATAGAACGACTGGCCTCCACCCATCGACAAACCGCACATCGCACGGTTCTTGCGGTCTTTCTTGACGCGATAGGTCTTCTCGACAAAGGGGATGACATTCTCTATCAGCTCGCTGCGGAAAATCTGCATACCATCCCAGCTATAACCGCCACCAAAACCGCCATTGCGATTCTGCACATTACTATTCGAACTCACCACAATCATCGGCACAGCCTTGCTGGCAGCAATGAGATTGTCCATGATCTGCGCCGTGCGACCCTGTTCCATCCAACCGCGATGGTCCTCGCCACCGCCGTGCTGGATATAAACCACAGGATAGGACTGCTGACTCTCGTTATAACCAGCAGGGGTATAGACCATCAACGGACGCCATGCCTCTTCGACCTTCGAGTAATAATAGACGGTGTTGACCTCGCCATGCGCCACATCCTGCACCTCGAAGTCGTCCATACCAGCCTCTACAATCTCGATGGCACTCGACCAACGACTGCAACCGTAGAACGACTGACTGGCAGGATCGGCCACCGACACGCCATCGATAAGGAGCGAATAATAGTGGAATCCCGGCACTTGCGGACGTGTGGTCGCCGTCCAGGCGTCGCCCTCGCCCTTAGTCATATCATACTTCGTGCCGCCCAAATCGATCTGCACGCTCTGTGCCTGCGGGGCATTCACGCGGAACATGACGCTGAGATCCTTCAACACGCGCGGATATCCAACGCGATTGATGTTAGTCACTGGGGAATAGGATCCCTCGGGGAAACTTTCCCTGCGGAATCCCTGTGCTGCAACCTGTGTACAGACAACGGCCGATACCATCACGGCCAAAAACATTTTAAAGGTTTTCATATTCATTATTGATTGAGTTTAAATCAGTTGCTTAGCGCGATCAAGGGCGATGTTGATGTGTGAACAGATGTTTTCTTCGCCCAACATGGTGTCGAAGCCTGCCTTATGGAGCACCGCCTGCACTTTCTCGTTGACACCCGAAAGAACCACCTGTATTCCTTCGGCCTGTGACATCAGACATAGGTTCGTCAAGTTGTGGATACCCGTAGAGTCGACAAACGGCACTTTTCGCATACGGATGATGCGCACCTTCGGCCGCTGATGACGCAGGGCACCCATGATCTCCTCGAACTTATTACCTGCGCCGAAGAAATAAGGGCCGTTGATCTCGTAGACCTCAACACCCTCGGGGATCGTGAGGTGCTCGAGATTGCCCAACAGGAAATCGCTCTCCTCTTCCTCAGGATTGATCTCATCGCTGATGACCTTGACATCGGTAGTCTCAGCCATACGGCGCATGAAGAGCAGACAGGCGCAGATGAGCCCCACCTCGATGGCAATGGTGAGGTCGAAGATGACGGTGAGCAGGAATGTAACCCAAAGCACGATAACATCGCTCTTGGGATTCTTCAGGATGCTGACAAACGAACGCCAGCCGCTCATGTTATAGCTCACGATGACGAGCACGCCCGCCAGACAAGCCATCGGGATATACTGTGCCAACGGCATGAGGAACAGGAAGATCAACAGCAGCACGGCAGCATGGATGATGCCGGCCACAGGTGTACGACCACCATTGTTGATATTCGTCATCGTTCGGGCGATGGCACCTGTGGCAGGAATACCGCCGAAGATGGGCGAAGCCAGATTGGCAAAACCCTGTGCAATCAGCTCCGTGTTGGAGTTATGACGGTCGCCAATGACACCGTCAGCCACAGTTGCCGACAGCAACGACTCGATAGCGCCGAGGATGGCAATGGTGATAGCGGGCGAAACGAGGCCCTTGATGACATCCCAAGTCAGTTCAGGAACCTGAGCTCCGGGCAATTGGTTGGAGATGCTGAAACGGTCGCCAATGGTCTCGACACTCGTCACGCCCATATACTGCTTGAGCAGAAGCACGCCAACGGTCATGACGATGATGGCAATAAGCGAGCCAGGCAGTTTCTTCAGCACATTATTATAACGGGCAATCTTCGGCCAGAGGGCAATCACAGCCACGGAGCCGATGCCCACAACGGCACTCCACTTGTCGATGGTAGGGAACGAACCGATATAGGCAATCCACTTCTCAATGAAGTCGCTGGGCACAGAGGTCATCGTCAGTCCGAACAGATCCTTGATCTGCGTAGTGAAGATGGTCAGCGCAATACCCGAGGTAAAGCCTACCACGATGGGATAAGGGATATACTTGATGATAGTGCCCAGATGGAGCACGCCAAACATAATGAGGAAGAATCCTGCCAGAAGTGTGGCGATGGTCAGCCCCTCGAAGCCATACTGCTGGATGATACCATAGATAATAATAATGAACGCGCCCGTGGGGCCACCGATCTGAACCTTGGAACCACCGAAAACTGAAACGATCAGTCCGGCGACGATGGCAGTGATAATTCCCTTCTCAGGGGTCACACCGGAAGCGATACCGAAGGCGATGGCCAACGGCAAGGCTACGATGCCGACAATAATGCCGGCGAGCAAATCTGATGTCAGCTGTTTCCGATTATAATTCTTCAACGTCGAAAACAGCTTTGGTTTGAACTCTAATGTTGTCATTTACTGTTAATTATCTTGAAAACTGCTGCAAAATTAAGAAAAAAGTTAAAAAGCGCAAAATAATAATACTAACTTAATAAAAAATAACCTATATTTGTTGCCGAAAATCAATTTCCCTACATAGTAGGGACACAATTTGGGAGAAAGAAAGTTCACATTATTAACTATTAAAAAGAAAAAAGTTATGAAGAAAATTATGTTTGCTGTGATGGCAATGATGGCTATCGGTTTTACCGCATGTGGTAACAAGGCTCAGACTACAGAGGCTCCTGCTGACGAAGTAGAGGCTGTGGTTTACAACGCTGAGGAAGAGGCAGCTGCTTCTATCAACCAGCTGACCGAGCAGATTGAGGCTCAGGACGCCAGCAAATTCCAGGAAGTGCTGACCGCTATCCAGGAGAAGATCAAGGACATCATCGGTTCTGATCCCGCTGTGGCTAAGGAGTATGTGACCAAGATTCAGGATTTCCTGAAGGAGAATGCTGAGAAGATCAAGGCTTTCGCCGGTGAGAACGAGGCTGTACAGACGGCTCTGGCTGCTATTACTGCTGCTCCTGCCGAGACCGTTGTAGACGGACTGATGCAGGCCCTCAATGGTGCCAAGGATGCTGCCGGTGAGGCTGTTGACGCTACCAAGGACGCCGCTGAAGGCGCTGCTGACGCTGTGAAGGATGCCGCCGAGGATGCCAAGGACGCTGCTAAGGAGAAGGCCGGTGAGGCTGTTGACGCTGCTGCCGATCAGGCAAAGAAGGCTTTGGGAATCTAAACGGTTGGGAGTTTATAGTTTAGAGTTTAAAGTTTATAGATGAAAAAACTATTCTTAGCTATTTTTGCCGTCATGACCTGTATGGTCTTGACGGCAAAAAATACTGTCAAGGTCAATTTCAACGGATCAACGGCTACAGTAACGATCGATGATAACATCAAAGATTTCGTGACCTGTTCCAGCGGCACGTCGTCACACGTGAGTCTGGTTCAGGCCGAAACGGTTACTGATTCGAATCCGGGCGAAATCACCTACGAACTCTCCGGCAACAGCGATAACGGAGGATTCGAGTTGCAAGGTAGTTACAAATGTACGATCAAGCTGGCCGGATTGACACTTACCAATCCCGAGGGTGCAGCTATCAACATTGATGATGGCAAGCGCATCGAGCTGAATGCCAGCAAAGAAACAACCAACACACTCGCTGACGGTTCTAATGGCAATTGGAAGGCCTGCATCTATGCCAAAGGTCATTTTGAGATCAAAGGCAAAGGCACCCTGAATGTGACTGGTAACACTGCCCACGCCATCAGCTGTAAAGAGTATATGCAGGTGAAGAACCTGACGCTGAACATCACCGGTGCCAAGAAAGACGGCCTGCATTGTCAGCAATACTTCTGGATGCAGGGGGGCACTGTCAACATCTCCGGTGCCAAGGCAAACGGCATCAAGGTAGAACTTGACGGCAAGACACCGACGGAGATTTACCCTGATCACGAGAACGGGGATGATGACGAGGATACTGGCAACTGCTATCTGGACGACGGCAAATTGACCATCAGCAACTGTGACGGCAATGACATCTGGACCTCCGGTCAGTTGGTTGTCAACGGCGGCACGCACAACTACGACGTCACGAAGGTGTCGCAGAACAACGCCACAGGCATCACTACCCTGCGTAACGAATTCACGCCTGACGAAGCAGTCATCTACGACCTGAACGGTCGACGCATTGACATGCTTGACGGCAGAAAGGGTGTGTTTATCATCAGGAAAGACAACGAAATCAGAAAAGTCATCGTTCAATAAATAAAGAATCCCTCGCCGATTGACGAGGGATCTTTATTTTACCAAATCTGTGCACGTTTCTTCTTCGGAATGAACAGTTTGTCACTCTTCTTGATACCAAAGGCATTATACCAAGCATCGATCTGCGGCAGAGCTGCATTCACACGTGCCTTGGCCGGAGAATGAACATCCACGGTAATCAGATACTCGACATACTCCGGACGGAAGTTTCCAGCCCAAACACGAGCCCAGCTCAGGAAGAAACGCTGATCGGGTGTAAAGCCCTCAACCTTTCCGGCAGGATTCTGCTTCAGCACATTCTGCAACGCACGATAGGCGATGTTCAGACCACCATTGTCGCCGATATTTTCGCCCAATGTCTGCTGACCGTTGATCTTCTTGCCGGGAATCACCTCGACTGTGCTGAAATAGTCGGCCAACACCTTTGTACGTGACTTGAAGTTCTCCTTGTCTGCGTCGGTCCACCAGTTACGCTGGTTACCCGTCTTGTCGAACTGCGAACCCTGATCGTCGAAACCGTGACTCATCTCATGACCAATCACACCACCGATAGCACCATAGTTCACAGCATCGTCGGCATTCGGATCAAAAAACGGCGGCTGCAGGATAGCAGCGGGGAAACAGATCTCGTTGGTCGTCGGGTTGTAATAGGCGTTCACTGTCTGCGGCGTCATGTGCCACTCGGTCTTGTCTACGGGCTTGTTCACCTTACGGCCCAACACATCGAGTGTGCTCCACTCGGCAATATTACCCAGATTCTCATAGAGCGACAGCCTTTCGTCGACCTTCAGGCCGCTATAATCCTTCCACTTATCGGGATAACCTATCTTAATAATAAAGTTCTCCAGTTTGTCCTTGGCCTTGGCCTTGGTCTCGGCACCCATCCACGTAGCCTCGTCGATGCGCTGTGCAAGGGCAATCTGAAGATTGTGCACAAGGTCCAACATACGCTGCTTACTCGTTGCAGGGAAATACTTATCGACATAGAGTTTACCGATGGCCTCACCAAGCACACCGCTCACGAGACTGACGGCACGCTTCCAACGGGGACGGTCCTGCTGGATGCCGTTCATCACCGAACTCAGCTTGAAGGCCTCAGCACGGAAAGCATCGCTCAACTGACTGCTGGCACCAGAGATGACCTTGATCTCAGCATAGGCCTTCAGGTCATCGAGGGCGGTCTCAGCCAATATCTTCTCTACTTCATGAATAGCTTCGGGCTGTCCTACGTCAACGAGGTCGAATGCAGGGAATCCGCCCAAAAGGAACATGCTGCCCCAATCGATGCCGGGATAGTCGGTTACTAGCTGGGCATAGGTCATCTTGTGATAGTTGGCATCGATATCGCGCAGTTCCACACGGCTCTTGCTGGCCTTGGCGATACGCGTCTCGATGGCCATCACGGCCTCCATCTTCTTCTTGGCTACAGCCTCGTCATTACCCACGAGCTCATAGAGGTTGGTCATATAGGTCTTGTAGGCCTCACGGATGCGCTTGGTCTGCTCGTCATCGTTCAGATAGTAATCTTTCGTGCCCAGGCCAAGTCCACCCTGACCGATGCTAACAAGGTTCATCGAGGCATTGCGCATGTCTGCACCCACGCCTACGCCGAACATCAGTGTGTTCTCACCCTTGCGGTCGAGCTGTGCCGTCACGAGCTGATACTCATGACGATCCTTCACGGCAGCAATCTTCTCCAGTGTCGGCTTCAACGGCGTCCATCCATCACGGTTCAGACGCACGCTGTCCATCATCAGTTTGTAGAGCGAACCGATCTTCTGTCCCAGCGTACCTTGCTCCTGAGGCGTGTTGGCATACTGGAGAATGAGCTCCTGAATCTGCTTCTGACTCTCCTCATAGAGGTCGGTGAAGGCACCGTTGTTCGTGTGTTCTGCATCGAGGGGATGAGCTTTCATCCATCCACCGGCTGCATACTCAAAGAAATCATCACCTGGACGCACTGAAGTGTCGAGGTTCTGCGTAAAATTCTGCCCCATGGCGGTCATCGCCATCATCAGGCAGCTTGCTGTTAAAATCTTCTTCATATTTATTAAAATAATGTTATAAGTCTCACGTTTGACGTACTTTGAGTCCGCAAAGATACACAATAATTCATAAGAAATGCTGAATTTAAGTTTTTTTTAATCACTCACGTTTGTAATCCCGCGTTTTTTCACTAAATTTGCACCAACAAACTTCTCTTATACTAAAACGAAACGAATATGAAAGATTTAAAAATGTTCATCAACGGCCAGTTCTGCGAAAGCTCAAACGGCCAATGGATTGAAGTGTTGAATCCCTCTACCGAGGAAGTGATTTCCCGTCAGCCGGAAGGCACCATCGAGGATGTGAACCGTGCCTTGGACGCTGCCCGTGCAGCCCAGAAGGCGTGGGGCAAGACGCCCGCTATCGAGCGTGCAGGCTACCTGTTAAAAATAGCCGCCGGCATCAAGGCCCGTGAGAACGAGTTCACGGAGATTATCATGCGCGAGCAGGGAAAGACGCGCACCTGGGCTTCTATCGAGGTAGGCGCCACTATCGCCTATTTCGAGTACATGGCCACCTTCGCCCGTCACATCGAGGGTGAGATCATCCCCAGCGACCGTCCAAACGAGACCATTCTGCTGACAAAGAAGCCCATCGGCGTTGTGGCAGGCATCCTGCCCTGGAACTTCCCGTTCTTCCTCATTGCCCGCAAGGCCGGAGCTGCACTGATTGCCGGTTGTACCATCGTCATCAAGCCAAGTCAGCTCACACCTGAGAACTGTACGGAGTTTGCGAAGGTAGTTGCAGAGACAGGACTTCCCGCAGGCGTCATCAACATCGTCACCGGCAAGGGATCCGTCATTGGTAACGAGATGGCCGGCTCACCGAAGATCGACATCGTCAGCGTCACAGGTTCCGTAGGTGCCGGCGAGAGCATCATGGCCGCTGCCTCGAAGAACATCACCAAGGTGAGTCTCGAGCTTGGCGGTAAGGCTCCTGCCATCGTCATGAAGGATGCCGACCTGGAGCGCGCTGCCCAGTGGATCGTAGACAGCCGTATCGGTAACAACGGTCAGATCTGTAACAATGCCGAGCGCGTGTATGTGCAGAAAGAGGTGAAGGAAGCGTTTACAAAGATTCTAGTCGACAAGATGTCGAAGGTGAAGGCTGGCGACCCGTGCGCTGACGAGAGCGTCGATATGGGTCCGTTGGTAGAGGCCCGTGCCTTGGAAAGCGTCACCGAGAAGGTAGAACGCGCTATCAAACAGGGCGCCAAGCTGCTCTGCGGCGGTCACCGTGTGGGCACAAAGGGCTATTTCTATGCCGCTACCGTGCTCGACAACTGCACGCAGGATATGGACATTATCCATGAGGAGACCTTCGGTCCTGTGATTCCGCTGATTGAGTTCTCTGATATCGACGAGGCCATCAAGTATGCCAACGACTGCGAATATGGTCTGGCATCGAGCATCTTTACCAAGGACCTCAATATCGCCGTAAAAGCCTGCCGCGAACTGGAGTTCGGCGAGACTTACATCAACCGCGAACACTTCGAGGCCATCCAGGGCTTCCATGCCGGTGTGAAGAAATCAGGTATCGGCGGTGCAGACGGTAAGCACGGCGTCGACGAATATCTTGTCACCCATGTCACTTACCTCGACACTTACGAGGACATGTAAATAATTAATCCCCGCCGCCGGCGGGGATTAATTTTAGAATTTCAGTTTGTAACTCAGACCTATAAGATGGCGATCGGCTTCAAGCCCCTCATCGTCATTGCAGATATGCTGATAGCGGTAGAATGCGCCCACAGCGTGCTGTTTCGTGACAGACCACTCCACACCAACCTGATAACGCACCTTCTCCAACGACATCTGATTGAAGAATTCCACACTGGCATAGGGTGACACAGGCACATTTTTACTATCGTATTCTACCTGCAGACGGCTGCGCAACACATGTTTGCCCTTGCCGCTATAGGTATGCGCCTTCCCGTCGTAAGCATTCTTCAGATAGCTCCAACGCTCATCGACGGTGTATTCAGGGCGATAGGTGTACTGCCAGCGCTCACGAAGCGAGAATTTGAAATCGCCAATCAGCTTCTTGCTAAACGTCAGCGACACATTGAAGCGGTGGCGCGCTGACCAGTATTGGGCCCTCTTCTTGGGATCACCTACATCTGCATCACCATCGTCCACCGCGTCGTCTGTCTCGTCATAATAGGTGATGCGCTCATAAT
>JAEEGG010011610.1_pt1 | contig 19152 bp, 14 predicted proteins | sample 9134161 | NCBI WGS metagenome assembly JAEEGG01 (sample SAMN16246543, study PRJNA631951) | gut metagenome | biome: gut microbiome; feature: rumen; material: CR-attached | host: Bos | place: Iran: Karaj | collected 2018-10 | reverse complement strand
TCTTAGAATTGGTTCGGGCTCTTTGAATCTCGGTGCAGGTCTTGGTAATATCGGGGTTTCTGCCGCTTTATTGTGGAATAATACAAATTATAGTCTTGGTATAAGATTGAATTTGGCAGAGTGTAAAATTGGAATCGAGTTTTCTTCGTCAGTTCAATACAACAATTCAATTGATAGTTCATTTGTTAATTTAAGTATAAACGGTTTTGCGGTCGTGATGGCATTCCTTTTGGTTATGTATGGATACAGTGCATCGCCAGAACCTGTACCGCAATACTAAAAAAGGCGGTGAAAAAATGATTATTGGCAGTAGTGTTTATAGCCTTGTTAGAGCTACGATGAGCGCCGTGGTTTTTATTGTGGCTTTCTTTGCTATGAAGAAGTTGAAGCTTTTTACTGAGCGGAAGAAACTGTTGATTGTTGCTACGTTGGTTATATGGTTAGTATTTAGCTTGTCGGTGGAGTTCATTCCTTTTGAGAACCTCTTTATATCATTTAAGTCACCTGAAGCAGCATACCATTATTACTGCGGAGCGAAGTCGAGCGTTGAACTGATAGTTGAAGGAGAAGATTGTGATCTGATAGTGGGTGAAAAAAAGGGGAGTTTAACTGAATTGTTGATTCCTAAAACATCTGACGGATGGAAGGTTGGGATCTATACAAATAAAAAGCTGAAGTATCACGGATCTTTTGACGGAGTTTTGATAAGAGTATATCAATTTAAAAATTCAAATGTTTATTACATTTTAGTTCATGCTTCAGCCCGCGGAGAAGTGACTATAGCTGATTCATACGGAACAGAGTTCTATCCTGTAGGAGGAGCAAGGCTGCAACCGGAGAAGAGTTTTTTTTATTACGGCTACATTGCCAATTTTGATACACAGTATACTTTAACAGTAAACGGCGATACAATAGTTTGCGACGAAGAAAACAATTTAATAAGGAAGGGTTTTTTCTGGTGAAAAGCATGAGAGTGTATCATTTTCTTTTCCTGCTTTTTTTACCAATGTTACGCTACCGTCAGGCCCGTGTGAGAGTTCTCTCATACAGGTTCAAGCCGGCGGCCGCGCACCATCGAACAGCCTCGAGATCACAAATCCCCGGGGCTGTTGCTTTTTGTTAGGGAGAGCTTTCAAGGTTGAATTTGATTGCAAAATGAAGTATCATTTTAGCGGTTATTGCATGCGATAAAAATTTGCGGGAACCGCCGGTGTTTTTCCGAACAAATTCACGGGGAGGTGTGAAAATGGATCTGACTAAATTTCTGCCGCCGGATGTTTCTGAGAACCCGCTGGACGTCTTAAAGGACGACGGCGGGTTCACGTCCGTTTTCAGAACGGTTGCGGTGATAGGGGACTCGCTTGCAGCGGGGGATCTGGAATCGCTCACTCCTGAAGGCGTACGGGACTTTCACGACAACCACGATATTTCGTGGGCGCAGTTTCTCGCGCGGATGAGCGGGATTACAGTTTACAACTTCTCGCGCGGGAATATGACGGCGAAAGAGTATTGGGAGACGTTTGCGGACGAAAAGGGCTTCTGGGACAAGGCGAAGGCGGCGCAGGCGTACATTTTCGCGCTCGGCTGCAACGATCTTGAGCCGGAGGACTCGCAGGTAGGTAGCACGGGCGACATTTCCGCGGACTTCATGGAAAACAAGCCGACGTTTGCCGGGTATGTTGCGAAGATCATTCAGCGGTACAAGGAGATTCAGCCTGACGCGGTTTTCTTCCTTGTGACGATGCCGAGAGAACCGGAGCCGTTTGTTCCGAAGACTCTTGCGGCGAGATACGAGGAGCACAGAACGCTGATGTACCGGTTGGCGGAGTTCTTCACGAACACCTACGTGATCGACCTCGCGGAGTACGGGCCGGCATATGACGAGGCGTTTCACCGGACGTTCTTCAACGGCGGCCATTTGAATATCGAGGGGTACTATCTTGTTGCGAAGATGATCGGCTCGTACATAGATTTTATCGTGCGCAGCAACTTCGGGAAGTTCAATCAGGCGGGGTTCACCGGAACGCCTTACAGGTACTGCGAAGAACAGGCTTTTTGACCTAAAATAAGGGGAATGTGGAGGCTTTTCATATTATGAGTTTGTTTTCTGAAAATGGAAAGGCGGCTGCCCGGAAAGCGAAGGCGGCCGGGATTTTTGCGGCGGTTCTGATGCTGGCGGCGGTTCTGATGCTGGCGGCCGTTCTGATATTCGCGGCGGGGTGCGGAAGAAGGCGGGGAGACAATCCGGTTCCGGATAACAGCGGGGCGCCTGCGGCGACGGAAAAAGCTGCGGTTTCCACGGACGGATCAAATGAGACTGCCGGACCTGCGGGTCCCGGAGACGCTACTCCGAACGCGACGGAAGTCCCTGCTGAAACCGGAGGCGGAACGGCTGTTCCCGATGTGACGCCGACGCACGTTCCCGGAGAGACTCAAACCACGGGACAGGAAGCCACGCCGACGCCTGTTCACGAGACCGCGCAGGCAACGGAGCCGGCAACCGAACCGGCCGGCGAGCCTACAGTTGAGCCCACTCTTGAGCCTTCCAAAGAGCCGACCGCGGAACCGGCGACTGCTCCAACGCCGACGCCTACTCCTACGCCCGGACCAACTCCCGAACCCACCGGGGCGCCGCCAGAATTTGACCCGCTGCGGATCGTTTCAGACACGGCGCTCAAACGCGACGTTCTGTCGTACTTCGCCAACGCAAAAATCACTTCGGTTTCGGCGGGGGACGACGCCTCGGAGGGCGGAGTGATCGTTCTCGAGACGAAAAACGCGGGGTCTGGCGGCACGTCCACGCCGTCGGTGTTCTTTAAATACAAAGCGTTTTGCGAAGCTGCCGGAGTGAAGAACGCGAGTTTCGCGGAGAGGCCGTTCGTGGTGCTGAAGGTGAGGGGCGTCAACCTGTCCAACAGGTACGTCAGCGTGATGGCGGCGGGTTCGGTCAACGACTCGGAGACTTCGCGCAGGGAGGTGTTCAGGCCGCTTGACGCAGCGGACGGCTGGCGGTATCTGTGCTTTGACTTTACGGACGTCGCGAACGCGGATCTGCTGTCGATGTTCAGAATTACGTTCGAGCAGTTTGCGGGCGGCAACGGAGAAAAACTTGAGATTGCGGAGATGCTCTTCCTGACGGCGGAGGAGGCGGCTGCGTACAGAACGGAGGACGTTTACGCCGTGCAGGAACAGACCGCGGAGGGGCTTGATTTGAGGATTTTGCAGTTTAATATTCAGACGGAGAACGGGAACTCCGCGCCTTTCAGGGTGAGAGCGGACATGTACAGAGAGCTTGTGGACAGACTGATGCCGGACGTTGTCGGTATGCAGGAAGTCACCGTGAACTGGCGGAGGTGGCTCGATACGTACGTGTTCAACGATTCGTATGCGGGTGTGGGCGAACCGAGAACCGCGGGGGGCGAGGCGAATCCGATCTACTACAGGAAGGACAAGTTTGAGCTTCTCGAATACGGTACGTTCTGGCTTTCCGACACGCCTGACGTCGCCGGGTCGTCGTTCGAGAACGCGAACTACCCGAGAATTTGCACGTGGGTACTTTTAAAAGACCGCGCGACAGGCGTCAGCTTCGTGCATTTCAACACCCACCTGGACCACAACGGGAACAACAGCTCGTCTGACGGGAACACGATCCGCAAGGAGCAGATGAAGGTCATAATCCGGTTCTCGCAGCGGTTCAAGGAGCTGCCGATGTTCCTGACCGGCGACCTCAACAACCGCCGCACCACAAGCGAGGGCAAGATATACGCGCTCTACAAGATGATAACGGGCGTCTCGACAGTCGACGACGGAAACGGCGGGAAGATCAAAATGACGCTCGGAGACGCGAGAATCGACTCGCCGGTGACGGTGGACGAAAACCACCTGGCGACGATGACCAAGTACTACGACGAATCGAGTTCGGCCTACAACCCGCAGAAGGAGCCGATCGACTACGTGTTCTACAACACATTGAATACGGTCGCGCACTCGTACGAGACGTTCCTGATCTCAAGGGGCGCTTACGAGATTTCGGACCATCTGCCGGTGTTTACGACTTTTACGATCAATAAATAATCCGTTGATTTGATGATTTGAAATTTTGCCTGAATATAGGAAAAAATAAGGGGACGGCCGCGTGCGGCCGTCCCCGTTTGCTGCTATGCGGTTACCCGGGAATCAGTTGTTGAGCGTGCCGTCCCAGGTGCTGACGTTCGTGGACTTTTTCTCCTCTTCGGCGAACCAGTGCTGGGTGATGCACTTGGCGTCGGTGTAGAAGTTGAGGCCGTCCTTGCCGAGCGTGTGGAGCGCGCCGAAGAACGACTTTTTGTGGCCGGAGAAGGGGAATACGCCTACCGGAACCGGGATGCCGACGTTGATGCCGACCATGCCGCCGTCCGTGCGCTTCGCGAACTCGCGGGCGTAGTAGCCGTTCTGGGTGTAGATGACGGAGCCGTTCGCGAACGGGTTGGCGTTCATCTCTCTGAGGCCTTCCTCGAAGTCGCGCACTCGCTTGATTGAGAGAACGGGGCCGAAGAGCTCACGGGAGCCGACGTACATGTCGCCGGTCACGTGGTCGAGGATCGTGGGGCCGAGGTAGAAGCCGTTTTCGTACCCTTCGACGACCACGTCGCGTCCGTCCAGAACGAGCTTCGCGCCTTCCTGAATGCCGCGCTCAATGTCGTTGATGAGCTTCTGCTTGTGAGCGGCGCTGTAGACAGGACCGAGCTTCGTCGTCTTGTCGTAGGCGGGGCCGACCTTGATGTTCTTCGCGAGCTTCACGATCTCCGCGACGAGTTCGTCCGCGATCTCCTCCTCGGCAACTACTACCGGAAGAGCCATGCAGCGCTCGCCCGCGCAGCCGAACGATGCGTTGATGATGCCCGCTGCGGTGCGGCCAATCGGAGCGTCTTTCAGAACGAGAGCGTGGTTTTTCGCCTCGCAGAGGGTCTGGACGCGCTTGCCGTATTTGGAGGCTTTTTCGTAGATCGAGAGGCCGACTTTCGTGGAACCAACGAACGAGACGCCTTTGATGCGCTCGTCGGCGAGAAGGACGTCCGTCGTGTCGCGGCCGCAGGTGATAACGTTGAGCACGCCGTCGGGAAGACCTGCCTCGCGGTAGATGTCAGCGATCTTAAGCGCCGTCATCGGGGTCGTGCTTGACGCTTTGATGACGATGGCGTTGCCGCAGGCGATGCACATCGGAGCCATCCAGCCCATGGGGATCATCGCGGGGAAGTTGAACGGAACGATTCCGAGGAATACGCCGACCGACTCGCGGATCATCTGCGTGTCGTAGCCGTTGGAGGCGTTCATCATCGAGTCGCCGAGCATGAGGTCGGGCATCGCGAGTGCGTGCTCCGTGGCTTCCTTCGCCTTCAGAATGTCGCCTTTTGCCTCTTCCCACGCCTTGCCGTTTTCGCGGGCGACGCTCATCGTGAGCTCGTCCATTCTCTCGACGAGGATCTCGCGAACCTTGTAAAGGACCTGCATACGCTTGAGAACGGGCGTGTCGCGCCAGCCCGGGAAGGCCTTGTAAGCCGCTTCCACAGCCGCGAGCGCTTCGTCCTGCGTGCATTTCGGAGCCTGCGCGATGATCTCGCCGGTGCTCGGATTGTATACGTCGTACCACTCGGTGGCGGCGGAGGGAACGTATTTGTTATTAATAAATAAATCTAACTTTTGCATGATTCTCGATCAACTCCTTAAATGGTTTGTGTGAAAACACCTGTTTTATAAGTGCGGGGTCCAGGTTGTTCAGTATTTCCTGGAAATCCTTGTGCGAGGCGCCGCTGACTTCCGCGAGCTTTGCTCTGCTTGCCTGCTGGCTCTCGGCGCGGTGAGGGGGATAGCCGCGTCCCATCGGGTCCGCGAAAAGCTTTTCGAAAATGTAGTCGAGGTTGATGTCGGCCGCCCAGCCGAAGCCCTTGTTGAGAGCCAGCGAGACGCAGTTTCCGCCGTTGATCTGCGAAAACAGCCACGCGTCGAGCGAGTCGAGTATCAGCCCGCAATACACGTTCGGGTACTGCATGGCGGAGATCAGGAAGCCCTGTCCGGTGCCGCAGCCGCCGATAACGAGGTCGACCGCACCCGAGTTGAGAGCTATGCCCGCCATCAAACCGGTGTGGATGTACGTCAGCTCCGGCTCGTTCCCGGCGCCTGTCATACCCACGTTGAAGATCTCGGCGTCGACTTTTTCGAGCGCGCGGATGACCTTTTCGTTCTTGTCCTGTGAGGACACTTCATTGATTACCGCAATTCTCATTGTCTTGCTCCTTTTCCTTGAGGGCCGGGCCGCGGGGCCCGGCGTCTTGCGGCCTGTGACGGATGCTTTGGAGGACCACCGGTCAGACGGTCTCTTCCTTGATCGCGCTTTCATAGGCCTTTCTCTTTTCTTCCATATATCCCGGAATCGGAACGTCCCACCAGCCGAACGCTTCGCCGCCGGAGAACGGGTGAACCGCCGAAACCGGAACGTGGATTAGTGCCGGTCCGTTCGCGTCCAGAGCGTCCTTGAGAGCCTCGCGGAATTCGCCGTCGTTTTCGGCTCTGTAGGCTTTGATGTGGAAGCCTTCGGCGATTGCGCGGAAATCGGGAGCGTACGCCTGCCCATCCTGCTCGAAATCGTTGCCGAACGTGTTTTCCTTGCCGAGAACGTCGACCTGGAGGTCCTTGATGGCCATCCAGCCGCGGTTGTCGGCGAGAACGATCACGACCGGAATGTTGTACTGCGCGGCAGTCGAGAGCTCCTGCATGATCATCATGAAGTCGCCGTCGCCGACAAGCGCGACAACCTTGCGGTCGGGAAGCGCGAGTTTGGCGCCCATTGCAGCCGGAACGCACCAGCCCATCGTGGAGAAGCCGCCCGTGGTGAGGTTGCAGTAGCGCTCCTCGTAGCAGTATTCCTGGAAGAGCTGCGCCTGCGTGTTGCCGGAAGACGTCGAGATTATCGCGTCCTTCGGAAGAACGTCCTTCATGACGCCGATCATGCGCGAGATCGTCATCTCTTCGGTCGGAACAGAATGCTTGCTCTTAACGTAGCCGAACCACGCTTCGCGGCGGAGCCTGATCTCTTCGAGGTAGGCCTTGTTGACCGTGAACGCGGGGTCTTTTTCGAGAACGCGCGTCAGGAACGACTTGACGTCAGACAGAACGCCGACGTCCGCGGCGTAATTTTTGCCGATCTCATGGCCGTCGAGGTCGACGTGAATGAGCTTTGTATCCGGGAAGTTGAACGCGACGCCTTTTCTGTAGGAGCACGTGGACTCGTCCGCGAATCTCGTTCCGAGTGCCAGAACGACGTCGGCGCTGCGGCTGATCTCGAGGCCGACCTTTGTGCCCTTGCTGCCTGTGTGGAAGCAGTACTGCGGGTGATTTTCGCGAACGGTTCCCTTTGCCGCGAGGGTGGTGATGATCGCCGCGCCCCACTTTTCGGCGAGTTTTTCAATAAGCTCGCCGGAAAACGTTCTCATCGCGCCGCCGCCCACGAAAATAAGCGGGCGTTTTGCCGTCTTCATAAGCTCGATCGCCTTGTCGATCGCGCACTCGTCGGCGTGGGGAAGTTCCCAGATCTGCTGCTTTTTGAGAGGGATGTTCTTCTCGGTAGTGTCCGCCTGAACGTCCATCGGAAGCGTGATGGCGACAGGACCGCGTCTGCCGGAGAGCATCTCTTTAAAAGCGTTGTTGGCGATTCTCGGAAGCTGGTCCGCCGTCTCCGCGCGCCAGCAGCGTTTTACGAGAGGCTCAAGTGCGCGCTGGATGTTGCTGTCGTGGTAGCGCTCGACCTCCTGGAGAACGCCGACGCCGTACATGTTTGTGTGCGTGTCGCCGCAAAGTGCCAGAAAAGGAGTCGAATCCACGTAAGCGGTGGCGAGACCGATCGAGAGGTTAAGCGTGCCGGGGCCGATCGACGCGAAAACGGCGAGAGGCTTCCCGCAGGCGCGATAGTAGCCGTCGGCGATGGCCGTGGCCGCCTGCTCGTGCTTGACCTGGAGGTAGCGGATCTTGCCCGCTTCGTCTGCCTTGCGGATTGCGTCGAACAGTCCGAGAACGCCGTGGCCGGGAATGCCGATCACGTACGGGACTTCTTCCTGAATCAGTTTGTTAACAATTATTTCTCCGCCTGTTGCTTTCATTTTACACCCCTTTTTATTATTTCAAAACGAGGAACGGATAGGTGTCGTTGACTTCGATCTCGACCTTCCTGTTTTCTTCGATGCTCTTGATGCTGGCTAGAACCATCGCGATGCTGTAGACGTTGTCCCAGCAGTCGGTTCCCGGCGTGCGGCCTGTCTCAAGCGCGTCGAAAAGGTCCTCGAGGGCGCCGTCGTGCTGGTCGCGAACGACTTCCGGTTTTTCGAAAACGCCTTCCTTGAACCACTCGCCGTAGTGGAGTCCGTTGTTGTGCTCAAAATACTGGTAGTGAACGTCGCCGAAGCCGTCCCAGACAATCGAGCCCTTTTCGCAGTCGATGCGCCACTGGTTGTCCCAGGACGTCCAGCACGCCTGAGCGCCGTTGTAGCCGCGGAAGAGGAACGTCACACCGTTGTCGAACTCGAAGACGGCGTCGCACGCGGAGTCGCCGGTGTACATCGAATCCTTCGGCCTGAAGCTGTGGTAGATTACCGAGGTAGGCTTTCCGTCGACCAGGTAGCGCGCCATGTCGAAGCTGTGGATGTTGTTGTCCTGAAGCTGCGGGTACTTGAACGTGTTGCGGACGCTGCCCATGTCGGCGTTGACGTAGATCTCGCCGCTGAGAAGGGTGGGATCGCCGAGAAGGCCGGATTTGACGAGGTTTCTCATTTTCTCGACGCGGTCGATGAAGCGGCGGTTCTGCATCACGAAGTAGTGCTTGCCGGTCTCTTTGACGGTCTTGAGGATCTCGTTGACCTGGTCGACGGTGAACGCCATCGGCTTCTCGCCGAAAACGTCGTAGCCCGCTTTGAGCGCCTTCGTGACAATCTGCCAGTGAACGGTAACGAACGTGAGGTCAATCAGAAGGTCGCCTTTTTCGTTCGCGAGGGCGTCGTCAAGGTCGGTGTAAATGGGGCAGGTGAGGTTGTAGCGCTCGCTGTACTTTTTCGCGTTGTCCGGGTTTTTGTCCACGAGGGCAACCAGGCGGCAGTCGTCGCGCTTGGTGATGTGGTCGAGCCAGCGGAAGGCAATCGCGCCGCACCCGACAAGAATAATGTTGTGTTTGATCATAGTGTTTTCTCCTTAATTGATTAGTGAATTATTACCTGTGAAATTGTTTCTTTAGATTTAGACCAGAGTTGCCAGAATTTTGCGCATTTCAGGAGCTGCGGGCGCGTGCTGTCCGCCCCAGGCTACGTTCCTGTAACTCCACGACTCGAATTCCACGCTCGCGCAGCCGTCGTAGCCGATCTCGTTGAGCGCCGCGAAAAGCGCCTTGAAGTTGACGAAGCCTTCACCGATGATCGGGAAAGTGAACTTGCCCGGTTCGGGAATGCCGACGGCGTCCTTGAGATGCACGTGGAAAATCTTGTCGCGGCCCCAGCTCTTGACCAGGAACTCCATGTCGGTGTTCCCGTACAGAACGTCGTGCGAGGGGTCGAGGTTGACGCCGAGGAACTTCGAGCCGTACCTGTCCTGGAGGTAGCGGTTCGTGAAAAAGTCGTGAACGAGCATGCCCCAGACGTTTTCGACCGCGAGCCTCACGCCGCAGCTTTCCGCGACGGGAATGATCTCGTCGAACGCCTCGAACACCCACTGCCACGCCTGCTTCGCCGAAACCTGACGGCCGATAATGACCGGATCCGGCATCCACGGAACGGGGCCCGTGAACAGGTTGGCGGTGGTGACGCCCATGGCGGCGAGCTTCCTGATGTTGGTCTTGATGAGTTCGATCGACGCGCGCCTTGCCGCTTCGTCGGGAATCACAAGGTCGTGCTGGACGAGCACCTCGGAAATCGAAAGGCCGTTCTTTCTGACGGCCTCGAGGAGGCGTTCGTTGTCGGCGGACGTCTTTCCCGGCGCGAATATGATGTCGTCGATAAGCTCAACGCAGTCGTAGCCCGATTCACGCACGAAAGAACACAGTTTTTCGTAGTCCCAGCCGAGCATCTCGCCGTTTGCTAAAAAACCGAATTGAATCATTTTGTCACCTCGTTTGTTTCTTATTACGCAACGCGTTTCTTAATACGATTATTGTAGCACATTTTAAGCGCTCTGTCAAGATGAATTCTATAGTTTGAAGCTTTAAAAATATAAAAAATCATTAAAGCGGTGAGGGGGCATCCCGGTACATTCACGGTGCATTCCCGACACGTTCGTGACACATTCCCGACACGTTCATGACACGTTCACGACACGCAGAAAAAACGCGGAAAAACACGCAATTGACGGCGCGGCGCGGCTGTGGTATCATTTACACATCCTGAAAAGGCGGTATTTTTGATGGAAAAACAAGTGCAGACAATAAATTCACTGACGCGCGGGCTGATGATTCTGGATCTGATTCACGAACACGGACAGATCGGGGTGACGGAGCTCGGAAAGTACCTCGGGGTCAACAAGAGCAGCGCCTACAGACTGCTCAAGACGCTTGAGGAGAACGGATATGTCGAACAGGTCGCCGAGGGCGGGAAGTACACTCTGGGGCTGAAGCTGCTGAAATTCCGCGAGCGGATTCTCGACTCGTACGAAATCCGTACGATCGCCCGGACGTTTCTCGAAGAACTGACGCGCGTTACCGGCGAGGCGGCGGGTCTCAGCGTCCGGAAAGGCGACGAATTCCTGCTGATCGACTGCTGCAGCAGCCCGCAGTACCTGGGGGTCATTCTGCAGGTGGGAGACAGGGAGGAGTTCAACTGCACCGCCCACGGGAAGGCGATGTTCGCGGAGCTTCCGAAGGAGGAACAGATGCGGCTGATCGAGGGCGCGTCGCTTATAAAACACACGGCCAACACGATCTGTGACGCCGGCGAACTGATTGCGGAGGCGCGCGTGAACAAGGCGCGGGGCTACGCGGTCGACGACGAAGAGACGACGCTGGGGATGCGCTGCGTGGCGTCCGCGGTTTACGATTTCAGCGGTTCCGTGGTCGCGGCGATTGGGATTTCCGGACCGGTCGATCGGGTGACAAAGGAAAAGCTCGGGAAGTACGCGGAGACGGTGTCCGATATTGCGAAGAGGATTTCAAGAAGACTTGGGTTCTGATTGTTTTGGGCCTATAAATAGGGGAAAGCCCGTGCCGCCCTTTCTTAGTTTAGAGGGGCGGCGCGGGCTTCTTCTTTAACATTTTAAGCCTTAGCAAGGCAACTATTCGATCGATATCTCGGCGATGTCGCACCCGGTGTTGCCGAACTCGATCCTCAACGAGTCGGCGCCGCTGATGTCGATCACGGTGCAGGGCGACAAAGCCACTTCCACAGGGTCCGTTCCCGCCTTGTCGACGAAGACGTGAATACCCTCGGTGCGGAGCAGGATCATGGTGACTTTCGAGGCGTTCTTCGTGTCGATTGTCAGAGTTTTGCCGGCCACCGCCGAGAACTTCGGGGAGAACACGGAGAAGATGTTCCCGTCGAACAGCTTGGTCATCGTCTTGATGCTGTCGCCGCTGAACGAGACGCTCTCCGGAAGCGAAGTGCCGGTTGATATGTCGAATTCGGTGATGATAAGCCAGTTGTCCTGCGCTTTTGTGCAGCGGAGACGTACGTAGCGGGCGCTGAATTCGGTGGAGTCAGAGACTTCGCGCTTTTTAACGTCGCAGAGTTTGGTGTATTTGTTTCCGTCCGTGGAGTACTCGATGACGCCGCTGTGCATGTAGTCGCCTGTGTGCGACGCTTCGCCGGTCTTCAAAGTGACGCCGCTGACCTTCACGACCGACCCCAGATCCACCGTGAACGTACTGTCTACGGCAGGAGCGCCGGCGGACCAGAAATACGTGGAAGCATCGCCGTCAATCGCGTTCTCCGGGTTGAAATTCTCGTACGTGTTCAGCGTGGTCGAGGCGCTCACCGCGGATTCCACGTCCGCCGCGTTTTCGCCCAGCACCGAGTTGACCCTGTTCTTGGCGCCTGTGAGCAGCGGGAAGAGCGAATCCTTGCTGACCGAGACCGTGTTTTTGGCGGCCTGTTCGTAATAGTAGACGAACATCGCGGCGTGCTCGAATTTCTCCGCCCCGGTAGCGGAAGTGTCGAACGCGATCAGCTCAAGCGCGCAGTTTATTCCTGTTTCGGCCTTTTCGATCCATTTCTTGATCTCGGAGACCAGCGGGAAGGGGGCCTTTTCACGCAGCAGCGCCAGGTTGGCCTTCATTCCTTCCAGAATCGCCCGGAACGTTTCGGCAGACGCGGCGTCCTTGTAGTCGTACTTTTTGACCGCTTTAGTGAATTCGGTGGAGGATTTGCTGCCTGTGGCGAGCGTGCCGCGACAGAGGTCGGAAAGGGTGAGAAGGCCTTCGGGACACTCGGGAACGAGCTTCTTCGCAGCTGTCTTGAGCGATTCCTCGGCGTCGTAGCCGGCCGGATTCCAGAGGTAGTCCGCGACGGTGATGAGCGGAAGCTCGGAGGCGTAGCCCTGGTTCATCGGGTTGGCGACCAGACCGCCTATCGAGCCCGCGGCGTTCCCTTTAAAGGGGCTCATCGGGCTGAGGAAGAGAAGGTCGGGCATCGTGTCGTTGACCGGGTAGTTCCACCAGAGAAGCATCTCCCTGCCGAACTTGTCGTTGGCCTTCGTGATCTGGCGCTCGTTCAGGTCAAAAGGAGCGACTCCGGCGCCGGTCCACATCATGATTATGTCGCTTTGAAGCAGCGGGGCGAGCTTGTCCGAGTACGAGGTGAGCATCGCGTCGCAGAATTCGGGGCTGATCATTATCAGGTCGTCGCAGCCGTCGTGCTTCTTGACGAATTTGTTCTGGAAGTCGTTCAGGAGCTTCGCGTGCCCCTCCGCGTCCAGCGTGGTTATGTCGTCGAGAAGGATCGAAAAGCTGCGCACGCCGAGGTTGTACATGAATTCGCACTTGTCGAAAAGCGTCTGCAGGTCCTTTTCGTACTTGGCGCCGAGGTTGATGTCGAGACCGGGCGAGATTGCATAGACGAACCTGACGTTGTTGGCTTCGGCGCAGTTCACGAGTTCGGACATTTTTTCCAGTTCCTCGCCGGTGTAGAGCTCTCTCCACTGGGCGCGGTGCTTCGGGTCGTCCTTCGGCGCGTAAATGTACGTGTTGAGCTTGTATTTGCCCATGAAGCGGAACAGATCGAGCCGGAATTCGTGGGTCCAGGCGGTGCCGTAAAAGCCTTCGATAACGCCGCGGATCGCGACTGCGGGACTGTCCTCGACCTCCGCCTCAAGAAGTTTGTCGCCGTCGCGCAGCTGTGCGAGCGTGGCGACCGCGTTGTAAATTCCCCGTTTGGCAGTCACCGTGACGCCGGTGTTTTTTACGCTGAGTTTGTACGACTCGTCCGCGCTGCCGCTTCCGTCGCCGCCGGTCAATTCGATCTGCACGGGAAGGCCGTTCGCGCCGACGCTGAAGCCGAAATTCGTGAAAATTCCGTCATAATCGCTGCTTGAAGGCGTGAGAAGGGAGGCGTCCGCGGTTTTCGAGCCGTCTTCCGAAACGGTGAACGAAACCGGCGCGGGAACCATTCCCGAATACCCGGAGGAAGTCTGCCACGGGTCATCTGGGTCGGGTGTCGGATAAGGCGCCTGCGTCGGCTCGGGAACGGTGCCGGGCCTGCACGAGAAGAGGATCGACGCCGCCATGAGCAGAACGAGCGTAAGGGCGATGAATTCGCGATACATAATCAAAATACCTCGCAATGAAAAGACATAAACAGGCTTTAAGCCTTGACCCTATTATATGCCGTCGGCGGCTGTTTTTCAACGGGTTTCGGGAACGGTTTCGGGAACGGTTTCGTCGCGGGGCCGCCGGTTTGCGCCGGTTTGCCGCCGCATTCACGATTCATTAACCCCGCATTTTTGTTGACACCCGCCCGCGGGAATTGTATAATGAAAACGCATTTTATTGAGCGGTTTTGAAGCGGAGAGCGGTTGAGTTTTCCGGCTTCAGATATTGCGGCCGGACCGCGCCGCATCCATACTTAAAGGAGGAGTACTTATGCTTAAGAAATTATCGCTTTTCGTCGCGATAGTAATGCTCGTTTCACTGCTCGTTCCGGTGTTCTCCGCAATCGCGGACGATGCCGAAGAAGCGGATTACGTCAGGTTCACTGCCCTCGGGAACGACCCCTACGCCACGTTCAGATTCAGCAGCGCCGGCGCGAACGACAAGATCGACCCGGACAAGGTCGTGTGGGCCGCGATCCGCTACAGAACGATCAGCCAGTTTGACACGACCGGCGTCGAGTACAAGGCACAGTTCTACGTAAGCCCCGCTGCTGAGCCGTACGTTCCGGTCACCTACAAGCACACCCAGAAGTGGGAGACCGCTATAGTCGATCTGACCGCGGTTGCCGAGAGCACCGATCTCGATTCCAAGTGGAACAGCGACAGCTATACGACGCTCACCAGCGTCAGATTCGACCCGCTCGAACCCGACCGCGACTCCGAAAATACCGAACACGACGGTGAAAGCGGACAGGTTGCCGACGGCGACCAAATCGACGTCGCCTGGATTGCGTTCTTTGAGAAGGAAGAGGACGCCAAGGCGTACACCGGAAAAGAGAGCACGCCTTACTGCATTCTCGACGTTAACGCTCTCGCATCGTTCTCCGGCGCGAACAACCTCAAGGCCGACAAGTTCATCAACGGCGCACCTGAGGCCACTCCCGAGCCCACGGCAAAACCCTACATCGGCGAGTATCAGCTCTACAGCGGCAAGCCGAACGCCAACACCGGCTGGTGGCTCCACCCCTTGAATGAGGGAGACACGGTCACCGTCGGATTTGAGGCTCCCGACTGGTTCAGCGGCATCAGATTCTTCGCGTTCTGCGCGGAGCACGAGACGCCTATGATCGTAAGAGTTCTCAACGACAACGAGGACGAGGTTGTGTCGAAGGAGGTGACCTGCGTCTCCAACGCGTCGTACGACGTTATGTTCGACACGAAGATGGCTCCCGGCTGGTACTACATAGCTTTTGAAGCCGGCGACACGAGCGACCTCGGAGATTCGTGGTTCGTTCTCGGTTCCGCGGACGGCGACGAGGACGTTGAAATCGAGATCGAAGGCGGTGCCACGAACGAGAGCACCAAGACGCATCCTTACATCACGCTGCTGCTCTGCGAACCCGGCGAGACGACTCCCGAGCCCGAAGCCACCGAGGCGCCCACCGATACTCCTGCGCCGACCGACACTCCCGCTCCCACCGACACGCCCGAGCCCGAACCGACCGAAGTTCCCACCGCGGAGCCCAAGCCCGAAAAGAAGGGCTGCAAAGGCTTTGTGGAAGGCGGCGTTTTCGCGATCTGCGCGATTGCGGGCGCTCTGTTCGTGATGAGGAAAAAGGAGAACTGACGGCTTCGCGGCACAAACCGGAGCCGCGGCTTTCGCGAAAGCAAAAATGAATTAAACTGAAGAGGCGGCCTCTTTCCGGAAGGGAAGGGGCCGTTTTCCGAAGTTCCCGCGCGTACTTAGTGCAGGTTCCGCTTGATTCCCGCTCTTTTCGGGAACCGCCGGCAAAAATGCTGTTGACACAGGCGCGGGAATTTAGTATACTTTATGCAGTCTGTTGTAACGCCGTTTGCGGGGTAAAAACCGGCTGCTTCCGACCGTTTTTGAAGGCGGAGGGAGTCTTCCCGAAGGGCTGCTTACGACCTGTTATCATTAAAGTTTGGAGGTTTTGTTTTATGCAAAGCGCGGATATTCGCAACGTTATTCTTCTGGGACACAGCGGTGTCGGTAAGACATCCATGGCAGAGGCGATGCTTTACAACAGTAAGGCGATCGGCCGTCTCGGAAAGATCATGGACGGTAATACAACGCTTGACTACGACCCCGAGGAAATCAAGAGGCAGTATTCAATAAATCTCGCAATTGCACCGGTAGAGTGGAAGAAGAAAATGATCAACTTTATCGACACTCCCGGAGCGCTCAATTTTATAGGTGAAATTCTTGAGGGTGTTTCCGTCGCGGACGCGGCGGTCGTCGTTCTTGCCGGCGGAGTTGCCGTCGGTGCCGAGAAGGGCTGGGAACTGGCAGGCAAGAGGGGCATTCCCCGCGCCATTTTCCTCAACAAGATGAACGATGAGACCGTCGATTTCGACAAGGTCCTCGCGGAAATCAAGGAAGCTTTCGGCAACTCCTGCGTTCCCGTACAGATCCCGATCATCGAGAACCGCAAGTTCGTGGGCTTCGTCGACACGCTCCATATGAAGGCCAAGAAGTTCAAGGCCGGCGGCGACGTCGAGGAGATTCCGGTTCCTGCTTCCGTTCAGGCGCACGCCGAGGAAATTCACGGCGCGATCTGCGAAGCGGTTGCGGAGACCGACGAAGAGCTGATGATGAAGTTCTTTGAGGGCGAGGAGTTCACCGAGGAAGAAATCATCGCGGGCTTCACGAACGCGGTCAAATCCGGTTCCTGCGCGCCTGTTCTTCTCGGAGCGGCCAGCGACAACCTCGGCATGAAAGAACTTGCCGACTTCATCGTGGAGTACTTCCCGTCGCCTGTTGAGGCGGCTGAGGCGGACGCTTTCGACGGCGAAGGCAAGCCGATCAAGGTTGCGCTCCATCCCGAAGAGCAGCCCGTTCTGTTCGTGTTCAAGACCGTTGTCGAGTCCTCCGGCAGAATGTCCATCTTTAAGGTCATCACCGGTACCGTCAAGAACGGCGACTCGCTCCACAACGTGGAGAAGAACTGCGACGAGCGCGTGGGCCAGCTCTACATGCTCAGAGGCAAGACCCAGATTCCTGTCCAGCAGCTCACCGCCGGCGAAATCGGCGCCATCGCGAAGCTGTCCAATACAGCCACCGGCGACACGCTCTCCGGCAAGGGCTCTTCTGTCGTGATGCCCGCTATTCAGTTCCCCGAGGCGCAGTTCAGCCAGTCGATCACCTGCCTTAAGAAGGGCGACGACGACAAGCTCAGCCAGAGCCTTGCGAAGATGCGCGACGAAGACAAGATCTTCACGTTCGGCAACAACATCGAGACCGGCGAGCTGGTCATCAACGCGGTCGGCGAAAAGCACCTCGACATTCTCGTCAGCAAGCTCAAGAGCAGATACGGCGTCGAAGTCAAACTCGCGACCCCGAAGGTTGCTTACAGAGAGACGATCCGCAAGAAAGTCACCGAAGAGTATACCCACAAGAAGCAGTCCGGCGGCAGCGGCCAGTACGGTAAGGTCGTCATCGAGTTCGAACCCGGAGAGCAGGATGAGCTCGAGTTCGGCGAGAGAGTTGTCGGCGGAGCGGTTCCGAAGCAGTATTTCCCGTCTGTCGAAAAAGGTCTCCAAGAGAGTGTTAAAAAGGGCGTTCTCGCAGGATACCCGATGGTCAAACTCAAAGCGACCCTCATCGACGGTAAGTACCACCCGGTCGACTCCAAGGAAGTCGCGTTCGTCACCGCGGCCAGCATGGCCTATAGGAACGCCCTCCCGAAGGCTTCTCCGGTCCTCCTCGAACCCATCTACAACGTCAAGGTCAACGTTCCCGACAAGTACATGGGCGACGTCATCGGCGACCTCAACAAGAGACGCGGCAGAGTGCTCGGCATGAACCCGATCGGCGGCGGCCGTCAGCAAGTCGAGGCCGAGGTTCCGGCGGCTGAAATGTTCACCTACGCCACCGACCTCACGTCCATCGCGCAGGCGAGAGCCTCCTACACCTCCGAGTTCGTAAGGTACGAGGAAGTTCCGTCCAACGTGGCACAGGCGGTCATCGAAGCGGCGAAGGCCGAGGCCGAGGAATGATCCGGTTGATTTGAAAATTGCTTAACCTAAGCGCCTGATTTGGGCGCGGGAATGAACGGCGGCGGCTCGCATGGGCCGCCGCTTTTTTCGGCTTTTTGCTGCGTTTTTGGGTTTGGTTTTGAAGCCGGGGGCTCAAATTTGCCTTGAAAACGCGCGCGGGAAGTTGTATAATACTATTGGCCATTGCGGCAACAAAATAATGAACGGAGATGCATATTCATGCCATTGGTAACATCAAAAGAAATGTTTGAAAAAGCGTATGCCGGCGGTTACGCCATCGGCGCGTTCAACGTCAACAACATGGAAATAATCCAGGGAATAACCGAGGCCGCGAAGGAACTCAACGCTCCTTTGATCCTTCAGGTTTCTTCCGGTGCAAGAAAATACGCAAACCACACCTATCTGGTGAAGCTGGTTGAGGCCGCCATCATCGAGACCGGCCTTCCGATCTGCCTCCACCTCGACCACGGCGACACGTTCGAGCTGTGCAAGTCCTGCATCGACGGCGGATTCACGTCCGTTATGATTGACGGCTCCCACTACAGCTTTGAAGAGAACGTCGAACTCACCGCCAAGGTCGTTAAATACGCTCACGAACACGGCGTCGTTGTCGAAGGCGAGCTCGGCAGACTCGCGGGCATCGAAGACGCGGTCAACGTTTCCGCCGAAGACGCCTCTTATACCAACCCCGCGCAGGTTCAGGAATTCGTCGAGAGAACGGGCGTCGACTCGCTCGCTATCGCTATCGGAACCAGCCACGGCGCTTACAAATTCAAACCCGGCCAGAAGCCCCAGCTCCGCTTCGACATTCTTGAAGAGGTCGAGAAGAGACTTCCCGGCTTCCCGATCGTCCTCCACGGCGCTTCCTCTGTCATTCCGGAGTACGTCGAGACGATCAACAAGTACGGCGGATGCATGCCCGACGCGATCGGCATTCCCGAGGACATGCTCAGAAGAGCGGCCCGCATGGCGGTCTGCAAGATCAACATCGACAGCGACCTGAGGCTTGCGATGACGGCGGCGATCAGGAAGTACTTTGCCGAGAATCCGGCGCACTTCGACCCGCGCCAGTACCTCAGGCCGGCGAGAGACAACATTAAAGCGCTCGTCAAGCACAAGATTACTGACGTCCTCGGCTGCGACGGCAAAGCCTAAGGAATCGCAGATTCCGGGCTCTTTACGCGGTTTGCCGTAAGGAGTTAAGTTTTCAAAAGGTGTCTTCGACGGATTGCCCGGCAAACCGCTTCGCCCGCACGAACCTCTCGCAGTAGAACCGCGTATGTCTCCGCTCAGTCTCCAGTTTAGCTGACGCTAAAAGTCGCCTTCACG
>JAEEGG010011609.1_pt1 | contig 19156 bp, 13 predicted proteins | sample 9134161 | NCBI WGS metagenome assembly JAEEGG01 (sample SAMN16246543, study PRJNA631951) | gut metagenome | biome: gut microbiome; feature: rumen; material: CR-attached | host: Bos | place: Iran: Karaj | collected 2018-10 | reverse complement strand
TGGAGAAAATATCCATACACGAGTTACTGACCCGTCAAAATCCCGCTCTCATTCAATCCCAAAATGTCAAAGAACTTACCTTGTTTTGATACCTTAATATTTGTTAATAATTAATGCATCAGTACTATTTGACGAATAAGAATAGCACTAACCATCACTGCACTGTGTCTTACGGCTTGTAGGGTGTTATTGAGGGTCACACCTCTCCGAGGTGATTTATCGATTATTAGAGGTGACCATAAATACTATTTTACTATTCAAAAAAATCATCGTATCTTTGCACCACGAAACAATCGGTCTATGCACCCCTATATACTACTCTACAAGACACTGTTGCCCGGCAAGTACCGCCATTACATGCAACTGGCACAAGGAAACGTGGACAAATGCCACGAGACGCTGCTCCACGGCACCTTCTACGAGGAGTACGACCTCTACCACTTTGCCGCCCTCAGCGACCCCGAACGCCGCACCTACCTCACCGATGCCGTGCGCAACAAGATTTGCCGCCGCGTGAACAGTCGCAACGGTGAGCGCATCGTCCACAACAAATGGCTGACCTATCAATGCCTGAAGCCATTCTACCACCGCATGGTGTGGCGACTCTCCTCCGTTGGCGATATCACGACCATCATGCACAGCGGTGCCGACACCCGTCAGCTGGTGGCAAAGCCCACCAACCTATGTGGCGGACGGGGCATACGGCTGCTCGTCTCACGCGACGCGACCGAATGCCGCCACACCCTCGAGACCCTCCTGCACAGCGAGAGCGGACAACACCCCGAATGGATTATCGAGCAACGTATTGTGCAGGACGAGCGGCTGGCACAATGGAACACCGACTCGGTCAACACCATCCGCGTCAACACCTTCCACAGCAATGGGACAATACGTCATTTCACCTCCTTCATCCGCACCGGTCGCAAAGGCAGCTTTGTCGACAATGGGGCGCAAGGCGGCCTCTTCGCCTCCATCGACGACACCACGGGCGTCATCTTCACCGACGGCTACGACGAACGCGGCCAGCGCCATCCCTCCCACCCCGACAGCCAGGTGCCTTTCCTCGGGCAATCCATCCCCCGTTGGGACGAACTGCTGCGCCTCACCAAGGACATGGCACTGCGCATGCCCTCCATGACCTACATCGGATGGGACCTCGCCCTCACCCCCGACGGGTGGGAACCCGTGGAAGCCAACCGCGGCGAGTTCGTGGCACAACAAATGACGCAAGGCCGCGGACTTCGCAAAGAGTTTGAGAAGATGTGCGGCCTTGGCAAGGAATAGTTATTCTAGTGGCTCTTTGCCAGCCAATGTCAAGGGCTAGAGCATCATCACTGATTTTCTGATACGCCACAGCATATCGACATTCCACACACTGTCGCCCGGCAGCTGATAACGGCAGTTGCCTTGGGAATTGGCAGTGAAAATCGTCTCGCCATTGGGCGTAAGACGCACCTCGCCCCTCTCGGAGAGTTTGAAGAGCTCGTCGCCCAACACAGCCTGTATCACTGCCAGGGGGTCCCACATCTTTTGCCCCGTGTCGCAGTTGCATTTCATATACACCTGCTTTATCGGGTGGACATTGGTCCACGATATATCTCCAATGACTGTCTCGGGCTTGTATTCAATGGCATCGCCCACCTCACCGGGCGAGAAAACCATATCCACATCCTTAGGCCAGAGGCGGAAGAACCTAAGACTGAAATCTATCGCCTGCATGAAGTTATAATCGGGTTCCACCTCTTCACTAAACACACCGCCCATCACATAGGCGCACTTCACCTTCTGCCGCACCAGTTCTACGCCATTCAGAGGCGAATACCCATCGCTTTCCGACTCCAACAACTGGGCCAGAGCCGTGACGAAACCTGTCGACACAATACTCACCGAATGGTCGGGCTGTTCCGCCAACAACTTGCGATACAGCTTCCACCCGTCGGGAACCGTGCTGTAGTCCGCGATTGAACGTTCAAACATCAGTGAACCGTCAGCCTTGCGGTATTGGGGCAAACCCGAATAGTCAATCCACACTTGGGGACTGGCAACACCGCTGCGCTCCAGCCCAATGGGGATAGAGGGGTGGCCGAAATAAGTGTTCATCACATCGGCAATGGCGGCATTGTTCTCGCCCATGCGGTCCACCACAACTCCCAACAGTTTGCAACGCCCCTTATCATGATAGCGATACAACATCTGCATGGAGAAAAGGTCATCGGTCGACGAACCCAAATCGGTATCCAGTATCACAAGCGGAGCACCTGTATATCCCAATGGCCTGATATTCTCACCTGTGCACGATGAAAACAATGTCATAAAGAATGCTGCAATGCATGCCAACATCAAGCATTTAATCCTTTTCATATTATACAATTATAAATAGTTCGATTTTTCTTTCACTCTTTATAACGACTATGTACGTTGATTATTGTTGTGGTGGAATAAAAGCATACGGCATTAAACAATAACACATATCTAATTGGCGTTATTTAGAGGACAGATATTATTACAAAGAAACATTTCCTCATGCACACAAAACCAGTTAAAATATACAAGTCCACCATCAGTTGTGTGATGTACGTATTGCTATTCTCGGCCGGCATTGCATTCTGCATTTGGGTTGCTATCTCCAATTTCAACAATGACATCCTCTCATGGATATTAGCATTGTGCATGGGGGTCATGGCAGTGGCATGCGTCAATCAAATGATATACTACATCCGCTGCCGCCATGAAAAGATTGTCATTACCGAGCAACTCCTTACCATATCCCAATGCGTCAAACAGACAAAGAGCGGAGACTGGGCACCGGTAAAGAATGTCAAACTACAGTGGAGAGACATCAATCACATCAAGGCCCAATGGGAAAGACCCACCAGCAAGAGCATACGCAAGGATGTACTTGTCAGTGCAGGAAAGAAAGACGTCTACCTGATTGACCCGGACATATACGATGTCTTCTTTCTGGAAAAGAAACTACAGAAATATCAACGCCAATACGGGAGTACCAACAGGAGATAGGGAAAACTCATCCAACCCGTAAGATTAAGATTCGAACCGTTTATTATTTCTATTTTCTTCATCATACCGTTATGTTGTGGTTTAATTCAAAGAACTCGATTCATCCTTCCTTAGGGGTGAATAGTTCTAATTGCTCGATTCTATATCGCACCGCAACCATACAAAATCAAAGTCTCATATTGGCTTTACGCACCCGCCACAGCATGGACTCTACCCATAGGCTGTCTCCTGGCAACTGATACCGACAGTTCCCATCGGATGAAGGGGTAAAGAGTGTCCTACCATCCGGTGTGAGTTCCACTGTTCCCCTGCCTGAGAGGTCAAACAAAGGATTACCCAGCACGGCATGAATCACGGCCAAGGGATCCCACATTTTCTGCCCGGTATTGCAGTCGCAACGCATATAAACCTGTTTTATGGGATGCACGTCCGTCCACGATATATCCTCAATCACCTGTTCTGGCGTATACTCTATCGCATCCCCTACTTCACCGGGAGAGAAGTATAGTTTCACTTCCTTCGGCCATAGTCTGAAGAACTTCAAACTATAATTGATGGCTTGGGTAAAATTATAGTCAGGTTCAGCAGCATCCCCAAACACACCGCCCATCACATAGGCACTTCTCACTTTGCGGCGAACCAACTCCACACCGTTGAGTTCCGAATATTCGTCCCCTTGCGATTCGAGCAGATGCGCCAACGCGGTGACAAACCCTACCGAAACAATACTTACCGAACGGTCGGGCTGCTGCGCGAGCAAACGGCGGTAGAGCTTCCATCCATCGGGCACGGCATTATAATCGTTGAGCGTTCGCTCAAACATCAACGACCCATCAGAATTCAGGTAATTGGGCAACTCTGAATAATCAATCCACACCATGGGGTTCTGCACACCATTGCGCTCCAACCCGATGGGGATGTCGCCATGACCAAAATAAGTATTCATTACGTCGGCAATGGCAGCATTGTTCTCACCCATGCGGTCTACAACTACGCCCAACAACTTGCAACGACCCTGCTCTTGGTAACGATACAGCATCTCTAATGCGAAAAGGTCGTCGGTTGAAGAACCCAGATCGGCATCCAGTATCACGAGCGGAACGCCTTGATACCCTATTGGCTCAACCTTCTCTTTAGAACAGGATGAAGCTATCATCCCCCAAAAGGCTATCAGTGCGAAAATCCTACATAACTTAATCATAGTTCAATATGTTTTAGGTTTTATAGTGGATAAAAAAGCCATCCATAAAATGGACGGCTTTTTTATCATTGCGATTAGGAGCAAAAATTAGATGATGCCCTGAGCAACCATGGCCTTAGCGACGCGCATGAAACCGGCGATGTTGGCACCCTTCACATAGTTGATGGTACCGTCAGCCATCTTACCGTGCTCGACGCACATGTCATAGATGTCGTTCATAATCTTGTGCAGTTTCTGGTCAACTTCGGGAGCAGTCCAGTTGATGTGACCAGCGTTCTGGCAGATTTCGAGGCCAGAGGTAGCAACACCACCGGCGTTGACAGCCTTACCGGGACCGAAGGGAACCTTAGCGGCCTGGATGGCAGCGATAGCGGCGGGCTGGCAACCCATGTTGGAAACCTCAGCAACATACTTCACACCATTCTCGAGAAGCATCTTGGCATCTTCCTCAGCGAGCTCGTTCTGGAAAGCGCAGGGCATAGCAATGTCGCACTTCACAATCCAAGCCTTCTTACCAGCGGTGAACTTAGCCTTGCCGGGGAACTTGGTAGCCATGTCCTCAACCTTGTTGCGGTTGCTGGCACGCATATCGAGCATGTAGTCGATCATCTCCTTGGTGATACCGTCGGGAATCTCGCAGACACCGTCGGGACCGCTGATAGCGACAACCTTGGCACCCAGCTCAACAGCCTTGGTAGCAGCACCCCAAGCAACGTTACCGAAGCCAGAGAGAGCAATACGCTTGCCTTCCATGGTGTCACCTTTTTCCTTCACCATGCGCTCGACATAGTAGATGGCACCAAAACCGGTAGCCTCGGGACGGATCAGAGAACCACCCCAGCCGTAGCTCTTACCAGTCAGAGCACCAGTGCTGTGCTCGCGAGCCAGTTTCTTGTAAGCACCATAGAGGTAGCCAATCTCGCGGCCGCCAACGCCTACGTCACCGGCAGGGCTGTCCTGATCGGGACCGATGTTGCGCCACAGCTCATACATGAAGGCCTGGCAGAAACGCATGATTTCAGCGTCGCTCTTTCCAACGGGGTCGAAGTCGGAACCGCCCTTACCACCGCCGAGAGGCAGGTTGGTCAAGCTGTTCTTGAAAATCTGCTCGAAACCGAGGAACTTCAGCATAGAAACGTTCACAGCCTTGTGGAAGCGGAGACCGCCTTTGTAAGCACCGAGGGCGGCATTGAACTGGACACGGTAGCCGAGGTTTGTGCAAACCTCACCCTTATCGTTGACCCAGGTCACGCGGAAAGTGAAGATACGGTCGGGCTCAACAATGCGCTCGACAATCTTAGCAGCCTCAAATTCGGGGTGCTTGTTGTATTCTTCCTCGATGGTCTCCAAGACCTCGCGAACAGCCTGTAAGTACTCGTTTTCGCCCGGATGTTTGGCTTCCAGGTTAGCCATAATTTCGTTTACTTTCATGGTATTTAATTATTTATATTAAACATAGAGTTATTTTCGGGATAACAAATATACAACCTTTTTTTGATATAGAAAGAAATTGTTTTAAAATCTTTTCTTAAAAAGTACAAGGAAATACCTATCAACCACTTACAACACAACTTTAAAATCTCAGCAGGCTACATGTAGCAGGTGCTGACAAAGTTTGCCAGTCGGGGACGCACATAGTCACGCTCTTCTATGTGCGACATGTGTGCCACCTTCTCAAGCAGCAATATCTCCGCGTGGCGGGCTTCCATGGCCTGCGCCAACGCCACCTCGACTTCTATGCGTGGGTCGTTCTTACCGTAGATGAAGAGGACAGGCACTTCTAGTTGCTGCAGCACATGGAGCCTCGAAGGGCGGGAGGCCATGCCCCGCTGGGCAGCAATGATACTCTCAGCCTTGGTCTCCAAGCATTGGTCTTGTATATCCTTGATCTCCTGGTTCATCACATCGCGCTTAGAGGCATCAAACAACGATGGTATAAAGCTGACGATATAGCTTGCCCGATTCTGGCTGACCTGCTCACATGTCCTCATGCGGTTCTCTATGATGGCATCGCTATCCGCCAAAGCATGCGAATGGAGCAATCCCAGTCCCCGCAGCCGGTGGGGGAACAGGTCGGCAAAGGCAAGCGACACATAGCCGCCCATCGAGTGACCCACCATCACACATTGTTCCACATGTGCATCGTCGAGTACCGCCTTCACGGCCCTCGCCATAAAGTCCATCGTATGCACCTCATAAAAGCACTCGCTGTACCCATGGCCCGGGAGGTCGATGGTTATCACATGCATGGAACGCATAAAGGAGAGCACATACGAACTCCATATATCGAGATTCTGCAGATAACCGTGCAGCAGCACTAACGTCTGTTCATGCCCCCTGCCTTCGTCGCGATAATGCAATGTATGCCCCTCAAATACAATAGTCTTATGCTGTTCCATTACTCACAAAATAGTACGACTTACAAAAGGCAAAGATACACTTTTTTTTCGACCTATCAATTATTTTTCTAAAAAATATTTTTAGTATATTGACTGTGCGTGGCAACCAGTATCCTATATTCCAACTTCCTTCTCAATGCTATTCTATTGTCAGTTTGGAGGTCAGGGTGCCGTGGGTGGTGGTGGCGTGGACAACGTAGTTTCCTTTGTCCATAGTGCTGATGTCGACACGTACCACCTGCCCGTCGGCTTGGGCAGACATTACGGTGTGTCCTTGCATATCGTAGATGGCGAAGTGTCGGACGGGTGTGTCAGAGAGGATAGTAATTTCGTTGTGTGCAGGGTTGGGAATCAGACGTAGCCGGCCTGCGGTGGGTGAGTCGATGGTGAGAGGCGCACCTATGCGGGTGAAGCGTACGGTGTCGGTCCAGCTGCTATACATGGTGTTGTCGTAACAGAGGGCACGTACTCGAGCTGCATATTCCACGGCAGGGTCAAGGCTGGTCAAGACGCATTCGGGCGAGACGGTGGTGAGCGTGGCATACGCCTCCGGATCTTGGTCGGCACGGCCGTAAGCCACTTCCCATGTGCGGTTGTTGGTGGCAGTGTCCCAAGCCAGATACACCGCGAGGGAGTCCTGCGCCTGCACGCTGAGACCTGTCGGTCTCCAGCATCTGGGCTGCGTGGTGTCGATAATTGGGAAGATAATTAATATAAAATCATCATAGTGGTGTGCCCACTGATAATTGGTATATGAGCCTCTTGATTTGAAATATTGGGGGTAGCAAAGAGTAGTACTTGCCCAAGGAGAGTAATAGGCATAATGGGCGGGAGGCCCCGGATATGTCATTGTTTGAGAGTCAACCACCCCATTGTAATTGGTGGCAGCGACATAAAAAGAATCTGTTACTATGACAGGTTCGTCGAAATATACTTCATAGATAGGGTAGTATCCTATCGTGACAGAATCCACGCCATATACCATATTGCTGTAAAGTTTCATCATCCGGGAGGTATCGCGCACATTGTATGTATTCGATGCCAGTTCCACCATTCCCGTGTCTGTCGGCTTGTACAGGATTAGGCTTTCGTGCCAATTGTCGAAGGAGGTGTCTGCACATTGGGGTTCACAAGGAGGGGGTGGCAAATATTGCGAATGGGCGTGTGCTGCAATACCGATAATTTTCAAGGTGGAGTCCGTGTTATTGTATTTTGCAATTTCGGTGGGATTTGCCGTCCCTCTTAATTCCTTTTGACACTTCCATCCTCTTACGTGAAAATCCACAGAGTCGAACCAGCGCTCGTAATAATAGGTGGGTTCACGTCCCATAATGGTGTCCATCGCATGGGGCGTTTGTGCCAGCAGTGCGTTGCAGCCGACAACAAGAAGCATAACGACTATTACTTTTTTCATAGCAGATGGTGTATTATGGATTGCAGATGGTTTCTTTTTCACATATCTTAATAGTTACGGGCAGCATTGTAGAGCCGAATGCCGCAAACCAGCCATATCCCGATGTCGGGGGCACTCGCTCGCGTTTGAATACAGGATTCCAATTTATCCGTTTGATAATGTCTTCAATGTGGCCTCGATGGTAGTGCGTGGGGATGGATTCGCCTTCGGTAACGCAGTTGGTGAGGGTTGTCTTGACAGACCCAAACATCAACTCTGGATCTGTGGTATTTGGGTTGCCCGAGATGCAGAAGTATGCCGAGAAGAGCCCTCCCGAAAGGGAATGGAGTGGGCTAGTGGGAGAGGTGAGTTGGTATCGGTTTACTGGGGCCGTAGGCTGATGGATGGGGAAGGCATCGATGGCAAAACGGTTGTCCATAAATCCAGGTGCATAGCTTTGGCGTTGAAGAACCAGTATGCTGCGGCTGACAGAATCGTAGATCATGCTTGGAATCGTCCACTGTGCGGACATATCAATGGGTAGGTTCGACAACGCGTGGTCTTGCAGGTCGATAATTCTGTTATAGTGAAATTTGACGGTGTCGGGCGAGCTGGGCGTAGGTATGAGTCCTGGGTCAGGTTCGGGAGGGCCGCCTGGGGTGATGGGTATTTCAGGGTCGGGTGTGATACCTCCCCCTGAACCGCCAGTCGGGTCAAAGGGCACTCCTCCGCTGTTGGGGTTGGGTGAGGGAACATGAAGCATGTCGGCAATGTCTAAGACCTTGACTGTAGTGCCAAAGATATGTTGGTCTAGCCAAGAATAGGTGAGGTAGGCGAGGGCAATGGTGTCACCATTGGTGTGGGTAAGCAGGGGATGGCTTATTTTGAGGTAATTGCTGTCGCCACCGTCTTGGAATAGGTCATCTTCCCATGTGAAGCAGTAGCTCTGATAGGGAGGGTAGCGGTGGAGTGTGTCGAAGATAGAGGGGTCGTCGAGTCCGTCTCCTAGGCGTAGGTCTACACTCTGCGGCTTGGGATATACTCTCAGATAGAAGTACTTTTGGTTGGTCTCTGCCGCAATGGTCACCACGTAGTTGTCGGTCACGGCAACGTCGGTGAATTGTTCTATGCCATCGCCTCGATGGTTATAGTACCACCAGTCGCCCGTCGAGAATTGATGCACCACATCCGCCACGAAGTATCCTCCACTATAAAGAGAATCCCGAGAATGGCTCCACCCTCCTGTACAGACAAGATGTATGCCTGTCGGCACTTTGAACACCTCTAGTTTGCAAGGTTCGTTGATATACCAGAAAGGCACGCCGGGACCGTCAGTCTGCGGATTGAAGGTAAACGCATGGATCACGTCAGTGCCAGCAAACAATTGTGGGATGCAGAAATAGCCGACGAAACCAATATAGTATGGCGAGGAACTTGACGCGGCAATGTTGGCATATCCGCAAAAGTAAAGTGTGTCGTCCATTATCTCGAAATCGGTGACACGTGGCCAATTGAGGTTGCTGAATTCTGCCACTTTGTATACATTGTCTGATGGATTGTAGTATACGAAACTGGCGGTGGAGCTAATTATCTCATTCGCGTTATATGGGTTGTATTCGATGTTTTCGATATAAGTTATCTGCGCATTGTCTTTCCATGCACGGGTGATCGACTTGGTCGTCTCCGATTTTTCAGGTGCCTTTATTATTTCGTCATAAGGATTCTGCCCCCATGAGTAGTATGCGGTGAAGAAGGCCAGTATGATAATGAGTCTTTTCATATTTATTAGGATGTTAGTTTTTTTGTATATTCTTAATTATTTAACACTCATATAATTGATATACCGCTAGCAAATCATACCAATATGCAAATATACAAAAAAAAACAGCTTACGAAATTATCTAGGTATTTTTAATCTAGATTATCAAGCAAACAAATAAACCCCACCAATATCACAAGAAACGTACCGCCACAGGCCATGTCGAGACACCTTGATTGTACGCCACATTGCCATAAGCCGACAAGTGTATGCGGTCGGCAACGATGCCGCACCCCACTAAGTAGTTTCGCACGGCCGTAGCGCGTTCGAGCGAAAGGGTGTAGGCCGTTTCGCCATCAGCCTCACCCACATGCACCAGAAGTTCTATCTGGCTGCCCGCATGTTGCTGCATGAAGTGGGCCAGCACCTTCAACTCTTGGCGGGCAAGGGGTTCCATCTGTGCGGTTGAGCCTACAAAAGTAACCAGCGGCAATGGAACTGCCTCTGGCCGTTCGCGCAACTGCTGTAGAGTATATCCCTGCAGCTCTTCTCGTCCCCGTTCTCCGCCCACAAAGCTACAGGTCGGCACATACAGCCAGTCCGCCTCTGCCAGCATCGCATAAGGCTTGCCTTTGTATACGGAATAGACCTGCGTCGAGTCCAGCTGCTCTCCCTTGATAAGGTCTACCGTGCGCTGACGCCACACCTCTACAAACTCCACTTGGCGCAACACATCGCTTATCTCCTCCATGTCGATCGTTACCTGTCGGTGACAACTTGAGGTATCGTGGTGGGCAGCAAAACTGCGATAGACATTTCTGCCTTGGGGTTGGACTCCCGAGGTGTAATAAATCCTCTGCTCGCCCTTCCCAAAGCTCAAGGAGGCCTCTTCAAATGCGCCGTTTACCCCCCGGCCCATATTGACGGGCTTCGACCAGTGTGTCCAGTCGTCTATATCGGTGCGGGTGACGCAATAGATATCACCATACCCCAGTCCGTGGGCATCAGTAACATAATAGAGTGTCTGCATATTGTGACTCAGCAGGGGACTACGCTCACAATAAGGGGTGTTGACACCCAACCCCAAGTTCACTGCCTCGCCCCAAGGTGAGGTTGTCTTAAGCGAGTCAAAGGGCACAAAGTATATATCGAATGCCGGAGCTCGATCGCCATGGTAATAGTCGCCCGAGTGCTGCACATTCATTCCTCCTGGACGGTCCGACACAAAGAGCATCCCCGTACCGTCCTCCAGCATATAGGCGTCCTGTTCCATATAAGGTGTGTTGATAGGCTTACCAAAAGGTTCTACCAACTGCCATACACTGTCCGACACCACTTCGGCCGACCAAATGTCGCCACCGATTCCTAGCAGTACCATGCTCCCCTGATCGTAGAAACCATAAGGCAACGCCGACCCTTCCAAGCCTTCCACACGCACCTCTCCCCTATGCTGCCATTTGGCCGTCTTGCCACTCACCACCTGCCGGGCATACCCTATCGCCTGCCGGCCGTTGTCGGAATAGGCATAGCACAAATAATTGTCCGTAGGGTGAATCAGCGTGTGCGACAGGTCGTCGGCTGGCAATTCTTGCCGTGAGGCGACGGCTCCGTTATCGGCAAGCAGGGCCGACAACTCGGCGTATTCGCTGCTGGCCACATCTTCAAAGCAGAGGTCGAATTTCTGCAGCCTCCCTTTCGCCGCGGCCCACTCTTTGCGCACTATCTGCTGCTGCAGTATGCGCTGCAAGGCCACAAACGCAGCCTTCCTGCCTGTCAGCAGGCGCACATTCGTCTCCATCTGGTCATAGTCGCTTTCCTGAAAAGGCCGGGTCAGGTCGACCGAGTCTATGACTGCCGCCCGGGCCAGGTCAGAGGTGATGGCCCTCTGGAAGGGATAGTGGGGGTTCGCCGCAGCAAAAGAGCGTATGGGGGCTCCGTTGCCTTCTTCCGCAAACCATCCATAGTACTGCCTGTACACATCTGAGTAATGCTCGTCGAGGGAAAACTGCGTGAGGTAGATCTGTGCCGCACGCTGGTTACGCTCCCTTTCCACCATCTGGCGCAGACGTGCCAAGGCACTGTCGGCCAAAGGGTCGTCGCTATGATTCTGGGCATAGTCCGCCAATTCCTCGGGACTGGTCAAAGTGCCAAAAGCATCGTTGCGTAGATGTTGCAGACGCTCGAGGGCATCCAGGTAATAGTCGCCTCGGGCATACTGCTCCAAGTAGCGCGAATAGGCCTCCACGCTGTTCACGCGGCGCGCCTGTCCGTAGGCTATCCGGCTCTTCTGCCTCATGGCGGCATGCTGAACCGCTTCGCTCAATGGATAGTCCGCCACGGCCGAATCCACTGCCCTTTCGGTGGCAAACTGCGACACATATCGGGGGGCTAGCCGTGCCAATGCGGCCTCGGCCGAGTCGGCCTCAACAGTATTGGGATGGGCATGGGCAAAAGCATAATAGCCCTCTAGGGTATTCTCTCGGCACGCCTTGTCGTATGCATCCGACAATAATTTGGCACGCAGCCGCCTCACAATCTCGTCGTTGTCTTCAAAAACCTCAATAAACGCCTGCGCCTCGGCCTCGTCTATCTGAGGTACATGCGAGCGCACATACAGCACCGCCTGCGACTCTATATCTTTTCTCTGCTGCCTTATCACTGGTATGGTGACACCCTTGCGGATGAGCTTCTGCACTTCGCGGTAGCGACCCTTATCCTGCACCCAGGCCGTATAGATCGTCTCTGCCCGTTGGGCATAGCCTGCCGCCATGGTCAGGTTGTAGTAGGGACTTCCCTGCAGAGAATAGAATGCCGCCATATCCAGCAGGTTGGCCACGTCGCTGGGAGCCTTGGCATACGCCTTGTTTAATTGTATGAATTGCTCCTCGTAGATAGCAATGGTCGAGTCGTTCTGCCCCATCGCTATCCCTAGCGACAGGACCGACAACCATATCGACAACATCCTTTTCATGGCATCCACCCTTAGAATGTCAAACTCTTCAGTATGCCTATAAACTCTTTCTCCATCATCGGATAGGTGGCACGGGTCGTCTCCAAGCGGAACTCCACCACGGCATTCTGCGCCTTAAAATAGACCATCCTGAACTGGTAGTCCTTCCCGTCCTTCACATTGGTGTAGGCACCCACATAGCCCATGCCACCCGTCTTGGGCAGCCCCAGCCCTTCTGTGTAGTCGGTCAGCGACTGGTAGGGCTCCTTTCCGTAACGTTCAAAGACATAGTCGAAGATGGGGGCGGTATAGTTCTTCCGCACGAATATACGCAGGAAAGGCAGCGTCGTGTCGCCCTTGGCGGCAACCACCTGTCCTGTATAATAGTAGAGATACCTCTGTGTGTTGGCATCCACCTTCTCCGTGTTCAGGTATTTCCACTTCCCGGGGAAAGTAAACTTGACCTTGGTGCCCGGAATCGAGACCTGTGCCCGTGCCTCTCCTCCCAACAGTACCACCAACAACAACATGGCAAACCAACGGTAGCCTTTACCGCCGAACAATGTTTTCTTAACAAAATGGTTTTTCATACTCTAATCGCGGTTTAATATCTGGTAATAAAAGTCCAATAATCGTCCTGTCAACTGCTTGCAGCCAAAACGCTCGGCGACGAGCCGGGCGGCATGGCTGCCTATCTCTTGCCTGAAGGCGGGGTCGCTCACACACCGATACAGCTGGTCCACATACTGCTCGGGCGTATCAGCTATCAGCACATCCACCCCGTCCGTGCATCCGATGCCTTCGGCCCCTATAGTGGTTGTCACCACCACCTTGCCCACCGACATCGCCTCTATTATCTTCACCCGTATGCCGCTGCCGCTGAGCAGGGGCACTACGTTGATCTGTTTGCTTGAGATAAAGTACATCGCGTCTGGCACCTCGCCCAGCACCCTCACCCCTTCCCTATTGAGCCGCATCAAATCCTCTGGCATCTTGCGACCCGCCAAATAGAGAGTCAGTTGCGGCATGCGTTCATGCACCTTGGGCCACACCTGCTCCAGAAACCACCTCACTCCCTCCTGGTTGGGCATCCAGTCCATCGAACCGATGTGGAAAAGCGAATTGGGCTCCTCCTCCACACTCACCTCCCCATCGGGGGTGATGCCGAAGGGTATGGCCACCATCGGCCGCCTACACCCCATCGTGCGCAGCTGCTCTGCATCGTTCTCTGTGATACTCACCACCCCGTCATAGTCGTTCAGATGCTCGCGCTCGTAGGCGGCCAACGTCAGCGACAGGTGCTTCAAATACCACCGTTTAAAAGGGCTGTGTTCTCCTTGTGCCACTCGGCGCCATATCGTGTGCTCCACATTGTGCGCCCGCAGCATCACCTTGGCCTGGCTATGCGCCCTGATGACCGGCAGGTAGGGGGTCAAGAACACACTCTCCACATGCACCACATCGAACGTCTCCTCCTCCAACACCTCTGCCAGCCGGCGGGCAAAAGCCTTGCTCTCAAAACGCTTCACATGGTACGACTCGCCACACAGCATCGCCACTCCTGCATCCAGCGGATGGAGGCTCAAGTCCACATGCACCGCCTCGAAATGGGTGGCCCGGCGGTAGCTGTCGGGTATACGGCTTTCCAACACCGGGTGCTTGTCGCTACACAGCGACAACACCCTCACCTCACATCCGGCCTCCAGCAGCCCCTGAGTGATGCTGTTCATCGCCAGCGTGCCACCATCTACAGGCGGATAGGGCGGTTTGTTGCAAAGCTGTAATACCTTCATATCGAAAAGTAGAAACTAAAAAGTAAATGCTAAAAAAGGTGATACACCAATAAAGCCAATGACAGATGCTCCTACTTTTTAGTTTTTGGTTTTTATCCTTTCATTTATTCTTCCACCGGCAGAGCCTTAAAGCCCTTACCCATAATCTCCGAACTCTCTATCACGTTCACGAACGCCATCGGATCCAGTCGGCGCAGATTGGCACGCAACTTCACAAAGTCGGCCCTCTCCATCGTGACATATATCATCTTGCGTTCCGTTCCGTTATAGAGGCCTTCGCCAGTGATACAGGTGCCGCCTCGATGCATATCGTTGAGGATATAGTCCTTCACTTCCTCCAACTTGTCGGTGACAATAAATGCCGTCTTATAGCTCTTAGTGCCTTCCACCACCAGGTCGATAACCTTGCTCTCAATAAAGATAAGGATGATAGAATAGATAGGCAGGCGGATGTCGCCGAAAGCGATAAAGGTGGTGAGCGTGATGCAGCTATCCACAATCAGCACCAACGTGCCGAGGGAAATCTTGGTATACTTATGCAGTATCATAGAGATAATGTCGCTGCCGCCGCTGGTGGCACCCGAGCGGAATATCAGGCCGATGGCCACGCCATAGATGAGGCCCGCCACCACCGTATTGAGGAAATAGTCTGGCACAAACCAGCCGCCGTGGTTAGGTATCTCCACCATGCTAAAACCCTCTATAGGGCTGGCAACAATAGCACCGTCGTGGATAACGGGGTTATAGCCCCACAGCGACTCAAGCAAGAAAGTGAATAAGAATATCAATATAGTAGACACCACAGTCTTCACGCCAAACCTAGGTCCCAAAACCAAGGTACCTATTATCAACAGCGGAATATCCATACAGATGGCATAGAAAGCAATCTTCCACGGCCACACAGTATTCAACACGTTCGACAAGCCGTACGTCCCGCCAGGAGCCATCAGATAGGGGTTCACAAACATCACGTCGCCCACGGCAAAAAGCGCACTCCCCAACACCAACAACAAATAGGCAATCACCTGTTGCTTAAATTCTTTTTTTTCCATATACAATCGTATCTTTTTTTGTCATTCAGTTGTCTAAAAACACATTGCGTCGTTCTCTAGCAATATATTACGACTGCAAAGGTACGAAATTATTTTAATATAAAGTGAATAGTGATTAGTGAATGGTGATTAGTGAATAGTGATTAGACAAAACAATTCGTTAATTCGTGATTAGTGATTGGTGAATGCCCCTACAAACGCTACTGCCGACGCCTCAAAGCCCCATTCCGCGAAACCGATGCCCCCTAAGCGCCGCCTTCCCCGCAAGGAGTACCCATTTCCTCTACTTTGTTTCTATTTTATTTGCATTTCTTTTCTATTTCATTTCGATGATAGAAACAAAATGGAATAATCTCCGATAGGAAAACAAAACAACTGATAATCAACATCGAGAACCCGACTTGAACGGCTACCGACTGAGGAACGCCACTACCTCATCGTATTTGCGGAGGCTGCCACTTTTCATAATGGCCTTGTACTGCTTCTTGTCTGGCAGCACATCTTGATATTCCCAAAAGGCATGCAACCGCGCCAGTATCTGGCTATCGCCCTGCAGGGTGCGGCAGGCGTGGTCGTACATCTTGCTGTGCATCTCGCGTACCGCCGCCCACGGTTCTTTGTCGGTGAAAAGCCAGGGTCGCGCCAAGAGCCCGCGCCCAAGCATCACCCCTTTCAGTGTGTCAAACTGCGAAAACAGGTCGTCCACCTGCCCCAACTCCGTGATGTCGCCATTGTATACCACTGGATGACGACACTCTTCCAGCATCCGCCCAAAGGCCTCCCTGTCGGTGCTGCCCTTGTATTGCTGACATCCCAGTCGGGGGTGCAGCGTCACCTGCGTCAGGGGCATCGCATCGATGATGGGCATCAAGGCAAAAGCCTCTGTCATGTCTTCCTGCCCAAGCCTCATCTTGACGGAGAACAGCACATCGCTGCGGCGGCACATCTCCTCCTCCATCTCCCCTACCCTTTCGGGATGGGACAGCAACCCGCACCCCCTTCCAGCATGCACCTGCAACGGGAACGGACACCCCATGTTGAGGTCTATCCTTCGCCAACCCGCCTCCTGCACACTGTCGCACAGCCGCGCAAACTCGTCGCGGTCCTTGGCAATCACCTGCGGCACCGTGGGCACATCGCGGTTGTTTTCAAGGTCGATGTCGCGCAAATCCTTCTTCCGCACACCCTCCTTCTCCCAACGGACGAAAGGGGTGTAATACTCGTCCACGCCACCACACACCTCATAATGTATCCGGCGGTAGGCCGCATCGGTATACCCCTGCAACGGGGAGAAGTAGATATACTTGCCGTTGTACATACTATTTTTGTAAAAAGCAGGGTGTCCCATTTCTTGGGACACCCTTGCTCATTTTATAAGTAACTACTTTTTTTAGAATGAATAGCGCACATGCAGCAACACATTCCAGGTAGAGAGGAAGTTGTTGTAGTTATGCCAGTTGGGCTCGGTGAAGGTGTAGTTTCCGCTCTTGTACTGGAGGATGGTCTCGCTGCTGAGCTGCTGGAGGCAGCCCCAGTTGCTGTTGAGCAGGTTGGCGATGTTGTTGACGTCGGCACCGATCTGGAGGGTGGTCTTACGTCCGGCAACATTGAAGTAGAACTCCTGGTCGATCTTGAAGCTGATACGGTTGACCCAAGGGCAGATGGCGCCATTGCGGACACTGTACTCGCCACGGTGGGCACTGAGATAGCTGTCGCCCTCAATGAAAGCCTCAAAGGCATCGCGATTGGCGTTGTCGGCGAAAGGCATACCAGCCAGTTCTTCCTTGGTGGGGATGTAGAGGAGCTGGGCGGTGTTGATGCCGGTGCCCTGGTCGGTGGTGAGCAGATAGGAGTAGCGCGACTGGTTGTAGCTGCCCACATAGCCTACGTTGTAGCCTTCGTAGAAGAGGCCGAGCTTGGTGGCGGTGTAAGGACCTTCGTAAATGCTGTAGCTAGCATTGGCGATGAGACGGTTGGGAGTGACATAGTAGGAGTAGCCGAGCTCGGGGCTGTTGTCGCCATTGCGACGATAGAGTTGGGCGATGTTGTAGACCTGGTCGCCAACGCCGTCGGTGACGGACATACTGAAGCTGCGGGTGTAGGCGGCCATGAGGTCGAGACCCCAAGCAAAACTCTTGGCCAGCTGGGCGGTGATGGAGTAGTACTGGCCGTGGAGGTCGGAGGCATTGAAGAGGTAGTAGCCGCTCATCTTACCATTGGCACTATTGCGGATGTTCTCGCTGACGTAGGTGTGACGGGTTTCGGGCTCGCCGGGGAGCTGCACTTCGTCACCCAGTTTGTAACCGAGGGTGGTGGCTACGACTTCGTTGAAGTTGTAGGAGTAGATGCCTTCGAGGGTTCCCTTGATGCCGAAGGGGAGCTTGGCATCGACGGCGACGGAGGTCTTCCAGCTGGTGGGCATGCGGAGGTCCTTAGCCAGAATGGTGGTGCTGGTAGGAGCAGCGAGATCCTGCTGGTGGAAGGGGTTGCCGGCATAGATGCTGTTGATGATGTCGGTGCGGTCGGGAGCGAAGGGGAACACAGGCTGACCAGTCTGTAGGTTGGCAATATACTGATACTGCAGCACGTTGGCATTGCCTGCGGCGCTGACTAGCCACACGTTGGGGATACGGCCAGTGAAGAGGCCGGTACCACCACGGACAACGACTTTGCGGTCCTTGGTGACATCCCAGTTGAAACCAATACGGGGTGACAGGTTGACGGTGAGGCCGGGGAGGTCGGCAGTGCTAAGACCGGCAAAAGAGCTCTCGGGATTGGCGGCTGCGATGTCGGCAAAGTCTTTGTTGAAGTTGTTGTTGGGGAAGCTGACCATGGGCATTTCGATACGCAGACCGGCGGTGAGCTTGAAGTATTTGCTGAACTCCATCTCGTCCTGGGCGTAGAGCGAGGCCTGGTTGTAATCGAAGGTGGGATAGACGGTGGCGGTGGGGTCGTCGAGGTTGGCGTGGGTGATCATCATAGAGAGGGGCATACCACCATTACGGAAGGTCTCCCAAGAGTCGAAGATGTACCAGCCGGCACCACCCTGCATGAAGCCGTTGACCACACGGTTGGTCTCATACTGCACACCACCGATGATGTTGTGGATGCCAGTGGTGTAGGTGATTTCGTCGGTGAAGTTATAGGTGTTGACACGACGGGTGTTCATATAGGTGAAGGGGTCGATGCCGAAGGTGGTGTAGAAGGCATACTTGGTCTCGCCATTTTCGGTGTAGGGCTCGAGGATGTCGACCGTGGGGAAGAGGTCGCCGTCGAATGAGCGGGGCTCGTTCTGATAGGACCAAGTGGCACGGAGGGTGTTGGTACCCTTGCCCTTGAAGATACGGCTGTTTAACTCGGCTGCCAAGGAGGTGAAGTTCTGCTCTTGATAGTAGCGAGCCGACTTGAAGTAGAGCGAGTACTCGGACTGACGGCCCTGGCTGTTGCGGTTGAAGGTATAGTCGGTGCCGCCGATATTGACGGTGGTGTTGGTACCGCCGATGGGGCTCATGGAAGAGGAGGGCTGGTTGGAGCCGTAGGTGTGGGTGTGGCTGAAACGGAGGTTGAAGTTGTTGTTCTTATTGATGTTCC
>JAEEGG010011608.1_pt1 | contig 19157 bp, 17 predicted proteins | sample 9134161 | NCBI WGS metagenome assembly JAEEGG01 (sample SAMN16246543, study PRJNA631951) | gut metagenome | biome: gut microbiome; feature: rumen; material: CR-attached | host: Bos | place: Iran: Karaj | collected 2018-10 | reverse complement strand
AGACCCGCACCGTCAGCATCGACATCAAGTGCTCTGACCTCTGGTTCTGGGATATGAACGCTGAGCGTATGACCTTCGACCAGGGCCGCTACGTATTCGAGTTCGGTTCTTCATCTGCTGATATCCGCGGCACTGTCAGCGCCAATATGTCCGGCAAGCTCGACCTCAAGCTCAAGACTCTCTGGGCTAGCACAGACGCCAACGTGCTGAATATCGGCCAGACCGCTCACGCCAGCTATTCAGTCTGCCTGAACGACGACAGCTTCGACAACTCTGCACGTGGCACTTGGCGCAGCAGCAATCCTTCTGTCGCTTCTGTGGCTGCCGACGGTACCATCACAGCCCGTTCTATGGGTGTTGCCACCATCACCTGCAATGCAACTGTAGGCGGCGTCACCAAGGAGGATTCCTTCGCCATCAAGGTTATGCCTGAGATGACTCTTGCAAGCCTGAAGGTTGACGGCAAGGCTGTCAAGGTGGGCGACGCTTCTCAGCTCAGCTTCCTGAGGAAGGCCGGCAAGGCTCCGGTAGTGGCTGCCGTTGCCAAGGATCCTGCCATCGCCGTCAACGTGAAGCAGGCTGCCGCCGTTCCCGGCACTGCAGTCGTTACTTTGGCTGATGAGAATACCGGTGACTGCAAGGAGATTGCCGTCAACTTTGGTACCAAGGGTGTTTCTGACACCTTCCAGAAAACTGCTCTCGGCAGCCAGTGGAGCTGGGTTCGCGAGAATCCTTCTCTCTGGTCTCTCTCTGAGCGTCCGGGTGCTATTGTTCTTACAAGCGGCAAGGGCGACATCGTTCAGGCCGGCAACGATGCTCAGAACATCCTTCTCCAGGAGGCTAATGCGGACTGGACTGTGGACACCAAGCTGACTTGCCTCACTGCTCCTGCGGCTCCTGCCCAGAATGCAGGTCTTGTGGCTTATCAGGATGATGACAACTTCGTTAAGTTCGTATACGGTGCCGCAATGGCTATGCGCCGTCCCGATCCGAATGCCGCCGCTGCTCCGGCTGCCGGTCAGCTTCAGCTCGTGGTTGAGGAGAACGGTGCCCAGAAGGCTGCTGTCCGCGTGCCTATGGATGGCATCATCGGCGCGAATAATGTGGTATGGCTCCGCCTCGTGAAGAAGGGTGACAGCTACACTGCTTTCTATTCTGTGGACGGCAAGAAGTTCACTGAAGCTGGTTCGGCACAGATTGTGCTTAAGGATGTCCAGGCCGGTCTCATATGCTGTGAGGGCGTGATGGCTGCAATGGGAGGCCGTGGCGGCTTCGGCGGCGCAGCAATGCAGATGCCTGCAGCAGCTCCTTTGAAGGCGGCCTTTGACGACTTTAAGATAATCGGCAGCGGACTGAAATAATGAAATTTATCCTGCGAACATTTTTAACGTGCTTCCTGCTCTGGAGCGGCTGCAACGCCGCTCACGGGCAGGAGGTTCGTTTAAATGCCGCCGTGGCGGATTCTGCCGGCTTTATGGCGGTGGGAGAGGTGTTCGCTTGGCTTGATGCGGAGGGTAATGTCCTCGATACTCTTTCGCTGCCTGTTCCGATGGTTTCTGCGGCCGGCCTCGAAGGCTGGGTTTTCGCTGTGGATACTGTGGGCAGGGAAATATTTATGATCCATCCTACGGGTGTCATCGTGGCTCACATCGAGCCTCCGCTGAAGGGGCGTCTGCGTGCCATTGCTTCGGATGACGTGACGCTCTGGGCTGTCACTGACGCAGGGGAGATCCTGCGTTCTGACAACGGCTTTATGTGGACCATCAAGGATTTTAACGAGGAGTACGGCGGCTTCTATCCTAAGATGGATTTCAGGGCTGTGGCTGCCGGGGGTGGAAGTGTGATGATTGCGGGTCTGACCGAGGACGGCCGTCCTGCTGCTTTCACTTCTTCCGGAGGCGGTGTATGGAGCGAGCGCATCCTCAATTATACGAAGCAGAACCGGCCGCTCTATCTGCACGCTGTGCCTTCTGCTCTGGCGTTCGACGCAGTCCAGGATTCGTTCTACCTGCTTTGCAACGACGGCGTGATGTTCCGCCTTCCTTCTTGCTCGCACTGCAACAGCATCGATTATTATCCCGTCGATACTCTCTATGCCCGGGTTCCTCTGGGCTTCGATGTGCTGGTGCTCGGCAGCGATGGTTTCAAGGTTCTTGAGAAGCCGTAAGGTTTTCGTATCTTTATCGTATGAAAAAGATTCTGACTATTGTTGTGGCCTGTCTGTTCTCTTTTGCATTGATGGGGCAGGACAGGTTTGATGATGCGCGGGTTTTCCGTGTTGGCGCTGATGTCAGCGCTGATTGTTTTCTTCCTTTCGCCGTTGGGTCTCCTTTCCATCCCAGTGTTGGCCTTGGCGTACGCGCCCGTTTTGGTCGCCCCGACCAGTGGTTCAATCTCATCGGTGGACTCAGGTATATTTACGGGGTGCGCCTGTCAGGCTTCCAGATTCCGCTTATGCTGAATGTGAACCTGCTGCGTCTTGACAGGGTTTCGGCCTATCTGGGCGGTGGCTACGAGTTCGACTTCATCGGGACATACTGGGGCTGCGCCAAGTTCCAGGGCGGAGTGTTGTTCGGCCCGCATACCGACCTGAGGGTCTTCTACAAGCCCTACCAGGGCGATCTCGGAGTGGGATTTACGTACTACTTCTGATTCTTATTGGCTCTGGTTTGGCCTGGGCCTGTCTCGGGTCTAGTTCCCGTCCACGTTTTGGGGCATTTTTGTGGACGGAATCGTTCTTAGGTGGTTTCGGACAACACTCCGGGAGCAGAGTGCGTTCTGGGCGGCGGCCTGCCGCTCATCCTTGTTTCCGCCCTCCCGCAATGCTCCCTCCGTCGTTTCCCGAAGGCCACTAGGATTATTCCTAACAATTAATTCCCAACCTTCATTATATTGTAAACTATTGTTTAACTTTGGTTTAATCAAAATCAGGGCATATGAAAACAACAATTTCAAGGATTATTGCGGCATTGGCCGTGGCAGCTCTGTCTGCCGGATTGCTTATTAGCTGCGGTCCTGAAATACAGCCTGAAGGAGGCGGCAAGGAAGAAGGCGGAAGCAAGACTGTAGCAGTGACCGGAGTCAGCCTGAATAAAACTAGTTTGAGCCTGGTCGAGGGTGGCTCTGAAACCCTGACAGCCACAGTTGCTCCGAACGACGCAACCAATAAAACCGTGACCTGGAAGTCTTCTGACGCCGGAGTTGCGACAGTCGATGGCAACGGAGCAGTAACTGCAGTGAAAGCCGGATCGGCAACTATAACCGTAACAACCGCAGACGGCAACAAGACTGCCACATGTGCAGTGACAGTAACGGCGAAGACCGTAAGTGTCACCGGTGTATCTCTTGACAGGAAAGAATTGACAATGACGGCAGGGGATGAGGTCCAGCTGACCGCGACTGTCGAACCTGCTGATGCCTCGGACAAGTCTGTCGAGTGGGCCAGCTCGGATGCAACTGTCGCTACTGTCGACGCCAACGGAAAGGTGACTGCTGTCGCAGCGGGTGCAGCGACGATTACCGTCAAGACCAAGGACGGAGGAAAGACCGCGGCTTGTGCTGTAACGGTGAATCCGAAGGTGATTGTAGTCGAAGGTGTGACCATCGAACCTTCTGCCATTGAGATCAAAGAAGGTGAGACCGCCCAACTCAAAGCAACGGTAAGCCCCGCCGAAGCAGATCAGGAAGTGGAGTGGACAACCCAGAATTCCCAGATAGCAACTGTTGACGGCAATGGTCTTGTAACTGCAGTCAAACCCGGTACAACAAGGATAATCGCCAGGTCGAAGACAAATATCGAACAGCAGGGTTACTGCGAGGTCACTGTCAAGCAAGACCAGAGCCTCAAGGGAATATCGCTGGAAGTGTCTGAAATCAATCTATCCGTAGGAGAGTCGCGCACCATCGGGGTAATCTATACTCCCGAATATGCAGCCAACAAGAATGTGACATGGACATCGTCTGAGCCGGAGACGGTTTCGGTCAATGATGGGAAAGTTGTGGCTCTGAAGGAAGGAATGGCCACCATAACAGCTACATCAGAAGAAGGCGGATTTACCGCAGAATGTCTGGTTAATGTAACGAAAGCTAAGGGTCCTTTCGTTTATTCAGTTTATTACTGGCACATTCTGATTGACGGACAACCGGATCCGCTGAATGGCGCTTTTGACGGTATGATTTCTGATCCTGACGATCCCGATCATCCTTTCGAGAACAATTTTAAATCCACATACAGGATAGATTATGATGGAAAAGACCTCTATTCGGTAGAGCGGTATTCTTATCGGGATTGGCTCTGTGTGAACCGTAGGCCAGTTGTTAATCTCGATAATTACAAGGATTATTCCTGGCGTCTTCCAGAAGACCTGAAAGGTTTCTCAGCCCGCAATGGTGTATTTGCGCTTCTTGGACGTGTTGGCCAGTATGATTTCGAGGTAATTCGTGCAACCGCTACGGGTGATGTGCAAATCATCAAGGTTCAGACACCTGCCAACAATCTCTATGATGTTGCAGTTGCCACGGCTCCTGACGGATCGGTCTACGCTGTTGCCTCTTTAAGAGATACATTCTGGGATGACTGTATTTATCTGTACAAGATATCTTCCGATGGTACGGTCACTGAAAAACTGGTTGAAAAAACAAGGACCAGCCTTCCCAGGATAGCTGTCTCGGACAAAGGCGACGTGTATATCTTCACATATTACCAGAATGGCGGCAGCCAAAACGGTCGCCTTTACAAGAACGGTGCTTTCCTGCAAGACATAGACGAGGTTGAGTATAATTTCCAGGGGGCTCTTTTCTGCTCTGGGGACCACGTCTACACGGCGATTACCGATATCGTCAATAAAGAAATGAGAGTTCACAAGGACGGCAAGAAAGTCTTGACGCTTGGCAAGGGAAAGGGCGCATATCTTGGTTACTATACTAATCGTTTGTGGGTGACCTCCGACGGAGACATTTATGTCAGTTGGGGAGATGATGATGACATAGAATATCTGACGAAGAATGACAAGGTTCTGTACACATCCACAGAGGATAGCTTCTGGAACTTCTGCGTAGTGGAATAGCCTGCGAAGGACTGCCTTTGTTTCCCAAAGCCACACTTGATGGACGGCATTTGCGTACAAGGTCTGCATAAATGCTGCATACCTTGTACGCTGTAGAAAAGTAACTTGCTGATTACTAGGCTGGTTTTAGACAATAGCGAACAAGGTCTCACACTAATTTGCAGACCTTGTACACCAAGAATCATTATGGTCACTATTTATTGTTCGATAAGCATTGCCTTTTAAATAACTATTTGTACCTTCGCAATACTAATTGGTAGAATTACTTAAGATTCTTTACAGACATCCATTTCTCTAAGTGGATGTCTGTTCTTTTCAAAAGCCCTTAACCGAGGGGAGGTACTGAAAGCAAGCCTCGATTGTTCTCTCAATATCTTAAGTAAAACCAATTAGTAAAATGAGAACACATCTGACGCTGCTTCGAATCTCCATTGGAGTGGAGGTTGTGAGGATTGTCTGGGTAAGGGCGTATTTACGTCGTCGCAAAGGCAAACTTGAACTAGTCCGCAGTCACTACCGCAAGTATTAGAGACCTTGTAGTAGTTGAGACTTGATTAGGACTATAGACTCTGCTCTATCCCCTCGGTTTTTTTATTTTATGTCAATAAGAGTGTCAGCGTGCCAATTCGTCCCAGAAGGTATCGGGGAGGAAGATGTTGCTGATGGGGATTGCGTCCTTGAAGAGCGGGGCGATTTCCGAGTCGGTGAAGCCTGCGATGCCGCAGCCTATGCGGGTAACGAGGAAGCGCATTTCGGGATGTGTCTTGGCAAACTCAATGAAATCATCGACATAAGGCTTGATGGTATCCACTCCGCCTTGCATAGTCGGGATGGCGTAGCACTGTCCCTGCAGCCCGACGCCCTGGCCCCAGATGGCTCCGAACTTTCTGTATGCTGCGAGGGCGGCTCCGCCTCCGTGCTGTCCGGCAAGATTGCTGCCGAAGACGAATATCTCTCCATCAGCGAGTTCAGAGATTCGGTCCGATGCAATACGTTTATCCCAGTTGGCGGGGCGGGGCTGCAGTAAAGGCTCAATGTTAGTCAATTTGCCATAAACCGTATTTGCGTGGACTGAGGCGAGTATTTGATTGAAGATGCGCGGGAAGTGCTTCTGGGTACGATCCGACATTTCCTTTGGTATTTCCTTGTAGAAGGCTTCTGCGATGCCACCGGTGATGCAGGCAAGCGTGTCGCTGTCTCCACCCAACGATACCGCCTTTCTGATGGCGTCTTCAAAGTCCGTAGAATCCAGGAATGCTATGATCGCCTGCGGCACGGTGCCCTGGCAACTTGATTCCCAATGGTAGCGGGGATGCCAGTACTCCCAGGTCTTGTGCAGATCGTAGCCATATTTATTCTCGATATAGTCGCGGATTTCATCCTTGTCCTTGCCGTTTCTGGCCATCCATATGGTTGCGGCAGTTGCCTGGGCTCCCTTGATTCCTTCGGGATGGTTGTGGGTAATCCCAGCAGAAATGGCAGCCACTCGTTCCGTCTCCTCAAGAGTGTCGAAGAACCAACCGACGGCACTCACTCGCATCGCAGAGCCGTTACCCCAGGAACCGTAAGGATGGCGGCCAGTCGTTGAGTCGTATGGAGCCTCCCCATATTTATCGTCGTATGCGTAGAGACTCTTCGGCGAGAATAGCCAGGTATGGAAACCTCCGCCATAACCGCCCATAGGGCAGGGGCAGTTTTCGCCAAACATAACCATCGTATCCTCAAGTCCCTGATATGAATGTTCCTTGTCTTTCAAGAGCCAGTAAGCGACAGCCATCGTCATCACGCTGTCGTCAGTGTATGCACTGGGCTTTCGAAACATCTCGAAGTTGTAGTCCTTAGTGTTGCGAAACTCGTAAGTAGAGCCTACGGTATCTCCTATAATTGCTCCTAACATAGTGTGTTATCTATTATTGTTAAAGTTACTCATTCCTGATTTACAAATCGAAGTCCTCGCGTTCTTTTCGATATTCACGATATACTCTCTTCATCTCAGCATCATAGCAATCGGCTTCCATTCTGTCGAATTTCTCCCGGGCCCTTCTGGAGCCCTTGGCATAGATTGCGGCTTCCATCAAGCGGCCGGTCTTGTAGCCAGTACTGAACGGAACACTTGTGCCATTGGTCAGGGCAGATAATTCGCGGAACCAAGGGGCTTCAGTTATTGTCACAGTATCTATCTTGATCTTCAGCGCAGCAGCTTTCCTCGCCTCTTCTCTCCAGTCAATCTGGTTTCTTACGATTATGTCTTCATAACAATATCCAAGATCGTGCGGTTCAGCATCTGCAATTAGAAGAATTGACCTTGAAGACCCTTCACGCCAAGGCGTCTCCTCGACAATTTTCTTAATCACCAGTTCGTAGAATTCATCACCATCTCCGCCGGAAGTGTCTTTAGATTCCTTGATAAATCGAATCAGTTCGTTCTCGTTATCGGTGGGCAGAATGCATTGGTAGGCATTTCCGAATACTTGTGCATTAGGCATATCGCAGTAGTCTCCGAAGGCAACGATGCCTAAGCGGAGGTCGGGGTTGTCCTTGAACAGACTTGGAATGAGGTCTGCAACTTCCTTCCTTACCGCATCAATATAGGCGGACATAGAACCGGTAGTGTCGAAGGCAATCACCATATCCAGTTTGCCAATTTCTTTGGGCGCTACCTCGTCAAAGGCTTTGTTCGTTGTTGAAGGGTTCTCTGTAACAACTTCAACTTGGGTCTTAACAGTAGTTTTCATTGTTTTGTGATTAATTGCGTCATTGTGACACAAAAGTACAATGTGTTTTTAAGAAAACCAAATTTTGTGTCAATTTTACACAAATTAATTTTGCTTTTCCTGAAATAACTTATCTTTGTAAAAGAGATGGCAAAGAATTATACATACGCAAAAGGGGCTGAATACCCTTACCAGTATAAGTACGAGCATATGGCAGTCACTACTGACTGCGTTATTTTCACATATGAAGAACGGGCATTGAAGGTTCTGCTTATACGAAGAGGACTCGAGCCGTTCAAAGGGGAATGGGCTTTCCCGGGCGGATTCCTTCGGATGAACGAAACTGCCAATGAAGGCGCGTTAAGGGAACTGAGGGAGGAGACGGCCCTGGAGGCATCTGCAATCCGTGAGCTGGGCGTTTTTTCCGGAGTCAACCGCGACCCTCGTGAACGTGTGATAACGATAGCGTACTATGCTCTGATAAAGCCCTCTAAGGTGACAGGAGGCGATGATGCCGATGAAGCCGCCTGGTTCCCGGTCGACAATCTTCCCAAACTTGCATTCGACCATCAAACCATCTTTGATGCAGCGATGGAGAAACTTCGCCGAGACATTCATTTTGAGCCAGTAGGTTTCGACCTTCTGGATGATACTTTCACCATTCCTGATCTTCAGCGCCTATACGAAATTATCCTCGGAACCAAGTTCGATCGCAGAAACTTCCAACGCAAAGTCTTGTCTTCCGGTATTCTGGAAGAAGTTCCGAGACCAGAAGAAGATGAGGGTGAAATAAGTGCTTCTGCCACACATATGGTCTTAGCCGATATGTGTTGTGAGTTGGATGATTATCAACGCTCCGCCAAGAAACGCCCCGGCCGCATAGCGTCTCAGTTCCGTCTGAACAAAGCTAAATATGAAAAGTTGAAAGAAGACGAGAGCAAGTTTGATTTGTAGATGTTGATTGGTTATGATTTACGACAAGAAAACTCAGAGGTATTATCAGAGCGATTCTCACCTGAAGAACGAACAGGGCTTAGCGGAATCCTTGAAGAAGCAGAAGCCTTTCTCCAGAGAGGAGATGATAGCTCAACGCCGGAAACAACTAGCTCGCTTACGGGCGACGCAGAAAAAGGAAAACGACAAGAACAACAGTTAGATTGCTATAGTTCTGTCTTCGTAGTTTATGATTGCTCTATTCTCTCGAAGCCAGTTGCTGCCAAGAATCATTGCAAATGGGATATCGCAGCGTTCCTTATAATACTGACATAAATCAGGAAGATAAGTGGCGTGTCCTTTCACCGGTATATGGCTCACGATGCCCATCCGGTCTTTGAATTCGAAAACCTCTTCAAAAGCCTTCGTGGCAGTATCGGAGCCATATACACCCATAATCCTAATGTTTACGGGCTTGTTCAACCGTACTTTGCCGATTGCAAAATCCTCGTCAATAACGCAAGATTCAGCGCCGGTGTCTATGAGGGCCAGGCAATCGCAGCCTCCGACCGCAACCTTCAAGATAAGCAGTTCATTGCCAAGATCCATAAATTTGTAAATGCTCTTCATAATTGTTCAGTACTGACTTGTGTGATTAACGAATAGTGACATTTGTTTTGTCGTTGGAGTTGAATGTGCAGCTGCATTTATTCTTGTACTTTTTGCTTTGAAGCTCGTTGCGGATTGCATCCCTGAGCACGCCATCTCCAATCCCGTGAATGAATGTGATATGCATTCCTCTGTGCTTGAGGTTTTCGTCAAGTATCCTTCTGAAATAATCCAGTTGGAATTTAAGCGCTTCAGTCTTTGATGCGTATTCGTGCCCAGGAATCTTCTCGAAGTGAAGATCCACTGTGACCTCAGTCCTTTTGCTGCCAGAATTGCTTTGCTGCGAATCTTTGCTTCTGATGGCAGGTGTTGAGGAATAAAGCAATATGTCCTGCTGCTCTTCAACCAGGACGAATTCGCTCTTGTGGGCAGGCCTCTCTAATCCGTCTATGTCTAGCCAATACATCCCATTCTCCACGCGGACAACAATGGCGGTATCGTTGCTGTCCATCAGGCGAACTCTGCGTCCAACCAACTGGTCTGTCTTCTCGTGTGAATCTTTGCTGACTTTCATTGTTTGTAAAGATAAAGCATTATTAATCATATTCATACTTAAGCTTCGTAACGGAAAGAAGTTAATTGCTTTGCCCAAACGACTGGACCGCTTGTTTCAGCCTCCAAGTTGTGATACTTCTCTCTCAGGGCTTTGTCGCCTTCACTGAGAATGTTGATGTAGCGCTGCAAGTTGTCGCGAAAACTTATGTAGTTGCGGTCCATTGCAACGATAAGGAATCTCAGTTTATTTTGTAGTGTTATTAATGACTCTTTCATAGAAAGGCATTATGACATTATACTTTTAATAGATTAAGATTTATGTTGAATAAATGATGGTATAGGATTGAGAATAAACATAAAATAATGTATATTTGAATATTATATTAGTTCATCATAACATATTGATAACGTTTGGTTTTATTTCTTAAGCGAATCTTGACAATTCGCATGTTATGCAACACAGATAGTACAATGTGAATGTGGATCAGTTGTTACTCCGAATTTCATATTAATGCGATACTGAGCCTACTGAGAGTTAGATACTATATGGCCTACAATTTCTTGTAATTGATAACCAATAATAATTTAATGTACTATGCCCTATGAAATGCAATGGAGTTCAGCAACTCCCGGATTACTCATCATCTTGATAGATCAATCAGGTTCAATGCTATCCAAGTATGATGGGAACGACTCTAAAACAGTTTTTGCCACAAAGGCAGTCAATCGTGTCATTGATACTATCATTCAGAAAAACTTTGACGGGGAAAGTCCTAAGAACCGTTGTTTCATCTCTGTTATTGGGTACAACCACGATGTGAAAGAACTTAATTCTGGCTATCTGAGAGAACTGGATGCACATCCTCTCCGTGTCGAGACTATTAAGAAGAAAGAGTCAGATGGGGCCGGTGGCATCATTGAGGTAGATTATCCTATGCCCATTTGGGTAGAGCCAATTATAAAAGATGGAGCGACGAATATGAAGGGCGCATTCGAAATGGCGAAGGCCATTATCGAAAAGTGGATGCAGGACAAACCCAATAATCCCGCCCCTGTCATTATTAACATCTCCGATGGTGTGCCTTATTACGATGGAAAGGATGTCTCCGAATGTATGGAAGAAACGATCTCAGTCGCTCAAAGCATCATGAATCTTTCCGTTGCTGATGGAAACGTTCTTATTTTCAACGCTCTTATTCGCGCAGCAGGCCGCAACCAGGTATTCCCCAACTCGCTTGAAGAATGCACCAGCGATGAGTCCAAGTTCCTCTTCAAGATTTCCAGCGTTGTTCCGGATGCTTATAAAGCAATTGCTCAGGCCCGTGAACTTCCTGTTAAGGATGGTTCCAGGGGCTGCATTTTCGAGGCTGATGGCGTTCAGCTTATCAGTCTGATCGACTTTGGTTCAAGCAAGGGTCAAAGAGATATTTAAAGATGCTCGTTAGTGCTTTCATAACTCACAAGAAGGCCGAACGTTTCTCGGATTGCCAAGATAGGTTTAGTGTTAACCCTGACACTAAATCTATCGCGGTGTCCGATGGTATGAGCCAATCTATTTTTCAAAAGTATTGGGCTCAGATCCTTTCTGAAAAATATACTTCTGCTGCTGATTGGGTTCCTAATCTGGAATCTGTTAGAGAGCTGTCTCCACTCTGGTATGACAAAGTCAATAGTTACCTTGATGATGAAGAAAAGGCTGGTCGGAATCCTTGGCGCGCTAAAGGTTCAATTGCACGAGGCCTTTCTGCTGGGGCTACAATCGTAGGCGTTCGCTTTAACAATGATGAATGGGCTTGTGACGTTCTTGGTGATAGTTGTTTTATCCTTGTTCGTGAAAGCCATATTGAAAAACTTATCACGTCGGAGGATGTAGAGGCCTTTGATAGTTATCCGGATTTCTACGATAGTAATCCCAAGAAGATAGGGAAAGGTACTCTTAAGACTGAAACCGGTAAGTTGTTGCCTGGAGATATGATTCTCCTTGTTTCAGACCCTTTTTCTGATTTCCTGTTGAAGAACAAAGGGACTGGAAACGAATCCGTTTTCGTAGATCGCCTAAGCGGGGTGAATTCCCATGAGGAGTTTGAAACTGTAGTGGCAGAATGGCGCGATCTGGGTATGCACAACGACGATAGTACTTTAGTTATTATAAAGCAGGACAAGTCGGATGAGCTGAATCTAATTGAGAGGTGCATTGATTCAATCGAGGAATTGATTGCCAACGAAAAAGTTGCCGACGAAGTGAGTTTTGAAACAAACGTTAGTGAAGTACCTCCGGTGACAGCAGGCCCTGATATAGAAGGCTCTAATAAGGTTGAGTCTGATGGAGAAGATGCTCATATTAAACTTTCTCAATTGGACGACCCTCAGTTCAAGCATCATTTGGAATCAGCCGTAAAAGCGTCTGTGAAGAAATACAAGAAAGGGAAAGGAGGGCTTGAGAAAAGAACATTCTCACTTAGTCGGGATATAATCGACGCCATCAGGGATTACTTTAAGAAGTAGCGTTATGTCAGTATCAACAATCTCTGAATATTCTGCATCCATCAACACTCCACAGATGGTGAAAGCCCGTATGCTTGCTGGCGGAAGCCCGGTGAAGAAGAATGGACGTCAAATCAAGTATTCGGGCGGTTTCTGTGTGGTTTTTCCCTATGAAACCGCGAGCAAGAAATATGCAGTACGGTGTTGGCATGTCAACATCGCCGATATTCAGAGACGCACCAAACTCATATCTGAAGCCATCCACGCCTCTCAATTGCCATATTTCGTAGGTTTTGATTATATTCCCGACGGGCTTATGACAGCTCAGGGGTCGCAGGCAATTGTTGTGATGGATTGGGTTAATGCCAAAACCCTAAAAGGCTACATCTCGAATCATATTAACGATTCTTCTGCTCTGAGAAAACTGGCCGACAGGTTCAAAGATATGGTTTCCGACCTTCACAAGCATCATCTTGCACACGGGGACCTGCAGCATGGCAACATCATGGTAAGAGATGATGGAAGCTTGGTTTTAGTTGATTATGACTCCATGTATGTACCGGCGCTGGATGGTTTCACGGATGATATAAAAGGGTTGGCTGGGTATCAGCATCCGGCAAGGTGGAAGAATCGCTCTCTCAATGAGACTATCGACTACTTCTCGGAACTTGTGATTTATACAAGTATTCTTGCCCTTGCTAAGTATCCTGGCCTTTGGAGAGAGTTGAATCTTGAGGATACGGAAACAATGCTATTCTCCTCTGAGGATATTTCTTCTAAGGGGACATCCTCTATCTTTTCGAAACTGGATAGTGACACTGAACTTAAGTTTTTGTCTGACCGGATTAGGGAATTCCTTCGAAAGGACTCCATTACTGAACTTAAACCACTGGAGCAGTCTGTTGTTGATCCTAAAGAAGAACTCCTGAAGGATCTTTCCAAGAAATGGGAAGACAATGGGTATCGCAAAGTAGCTGCGGATTATAATAGTGCAGCAGATAAAGTTGCCAAAGGCTGGTAGTTTTTTATGATTCAGATTTCCGACATAAAAGCCAGCGTACAAAGTAAAGTTTTAATACAAGATGAGTTTTTTAGGGACGCAAAGTTCCTAAAAGACTCTAGAGGGCGGTTGCTTTCATTTACAGGTGGTTATACTGTTGTTTTCCCATGTTTAGTCAAAGGTGAGAAGTGGGCGTTCCGTTGTTGGCATATACCTATTAAGGATTCCAAGATAAGATACTCCCTTATTAGCGATGCGCTCAAAGATGCTGAATTGCCGTTTTTCTGCTCATTCGCGTATGCAGAAAAAGGACTTATTATCAAAGGTGAGTCTCATCCTATCACTAAAATGAGATGGGTAGATGGAATGAACCTAAAGAATTACATCTGCGCACATTATCAAGAGAAAAGAAAGATACAGGACCTTGTTCATTCTTTTATGGAGATGATAGCTTCTCTCCATAAGAACAATATAGCCCACGGGGACTTGCAACATGGGAATATTATGGTAACTGAAACCGGTCAGTTATTCCTGGTTGACTATGACTCTATGTATGTCCCTTCAATGAAAAAAGATTTCCCGGACATAATAACTGGATTAATCAATTATCAACATCCAGCACGCAGAAATAATCGTTTTTCTTCTGAAAAGCTTGACTATTTCTCGGAGTTGATAATATATATTAGTCTGATAGGAATTACCGAAAGGCCAGACTTCGTTGAAATATATAATCTGAAAGATTCGGAGGGACTCTTATTCACAGCATCTGACTTTCATTCACTTATGTCTTCTAAGATATATAGTGAGTTAATCGCTTTGAAGAATCCCGAAATAGACAAGTGTCTGACTATCCTAAAGGAGTATTTGTCCGCCAAGGACATTAATGATTTGAAGCCGATTGAATTATGCTTAAATACGATTAATGATGAATCAGATGAATGGGAAAGGGCGCAATCCTCGAAAACGATTAAAGCGTTTAATAGTTTCATTAAGCATCATCCCGGTAGTATTCACGTTGCTGAGGCAAAATTACTTATTGCAAATATCCGTGCTCAATTAGAGGAGTCAAGGGTGTGGAAGGCAGCACAAGAAATAAATACAGTGAAGTCGTATAAAGGTTACCTACATCGATATCCGTCTGGCCGTTTTTCTTCATCTGCAAATAATAAAATAGATAATCTAAAGAGAAGTACGAGGAATATTATTTTAGTGACCACAATTTGTGTTCTCTTGATAGCGGCTATAATAATTATTGCCACTACATTATTATCCCATAAATCTGCACCCACAGCACCCACAGCACCCACAGCACCCACAGCACCCACAGCACCCACAGCACCCATAGCACCCACTACACCCACAGTACCCACTACAGTGGTTACAAGTTCTATCTCAGAGAGCGAGATGACTATTTTGGAGTCTAAGACGGATCAACTGATTCGCGCAATGGAACTTGCTAAGAGTGTAGATACCATTGATGACAAAATATACAATCAAGCAAAAAAGAATCTAGATGACCTCAAGAAATATGGTAGCAAACAATATACCTCGTTAAAATCCAGATATGATGCATTATAAAATAGAACATTTATTCCTCGGGTTGCTCATCGCACTAATTACTATTCCATTAGGGGCTCAATCCCAGGAGGGAGTCCGTATGCAGATGAATCAAGGTAATTACTCGAATGCTATCATATTACTTGAAGCACTTGAGGTTGTTTATCCTGGACAGTATTCAGATGAATTAAGGATGGCAAAAGAGTGCTTGAATCTGCATAGTTCTGCTAATGCTAATTTTAATAATCAAGACTATGACGCAGCAGAATCGCTTTACAATGAATTACTGAAAATAAACCCTAATGATAGGAATTCAAGGCAAGCATTAAATAAATGCAAAGAAGAAAGAGAGAAGTATCTGGCAAATGAATTTGCTAAATGCAAAACAATATCAGATTATCGTGTCTTTACACAACGTTTTCCCAATGCTCCTCAAGCCATAGAAGCTAGGGCGAAAGTTGTGGAATATGAAGACGCCTTCTTGAATGCTGAAAAATCTTTTCGGGCAGGAATATATGACCAAGCAGCTAAATTATGTGAGCCTTTAGAGAAAAATGATGAGGTTAAGGCATTACAAGAGAAAGCATTACAATGCTCAAGATTGCACATTGAGATGAATACTCTTGAATCGTACGGGCTAATAGAAGGTGTCCTTGATAAAGCAAAGGCAATATTGGAACTGAATCCTAACGATGTGTTAGCTCTGGAAGTTATGCAGAAATATAGACCAAAGCAAGAAACCTATGGTATTGTAGAAGTGTCTAGTACACCACCAGGTGCAACAATATGGTTAGACGGGGAAGAAACGAAACTTACCACGCCGAATGTGCTAGAAGATATTTTACCTGGAGAACATAGTATCCTGTTAGTTATGAAAGGATACAGTGATTATTCAAGTACAATTACTGTTACTGAAGGTAAGAGAGAAGAATTATATCAGAAACTTAATCCATTACAAAATGTGGAGGAGACTGTGCCTTCGTCTAAAACTACACCACTTATTATGAGTTCAACGACAACCGGTGTTATCAATGGCCATGAATGGGTGGACTTGGGATTAAGTGTAAAATGGGCAACATGTAATTTGGGCGCTTCAATACCGAGTGATTACGGCAGTTATTATGCATGGGCAGAGATATCAGAGAAAAATAGATATGGCTTGAGTAACCTTCGCTATTATACGGGTGATTTTGGGGCAAATGGTCCTATATTCTCTAAATATAATACGATTAGTGGATATGGCCCCGTTGATTATAAGTCTCAATTAGAAGCATTCGATGATGCGGCAAGAGAAACCTGGGGGAATAGTTGGAGAATTCCATCAAATGCCGAAATAATGGAATTGCTAGAGAAGTGTACTTGGACTTGGACAACCCAAGGTGGCAAAAGAGGTTATGAGGTTAAGAGCAAAGTAAACGGAAATAGTATATTCCTTCCTGCGGCAGGCTACCGTGATGAAGGCGACCTTTTCACTGCTGGTTTCCACGGCTACTACTGGTCATCATCCTTATATTCGTATATTCCAGACTATGCCTGGCTTTTGTTCTTTAGTTTGTCTGATTCGGATGAATATTATAGCAACCGCCGTTATGGCTTTTCAATTCGTCCAGTAACGGAATAATCAATACATACACTTTGTCTTTTCAGTGCATTATTGAACGTACCGGATTTATAATAGCATGCCATACCGTTACCCTTGATGAGAAATCAGGCCTTATTATATTTCATTCATTCGGTTGCTAGTAACAATAATAGCACACAAAACGGCCAATCACAGTGCCTTTCTGACAACGACGTAGGGAGCATTGCGGGAGGGCGGAAACAAGGATGAGCTGAGGCCGCCGCCCGGGAGCGACGCTGTCTGAGCCTCGTTAGGCGAGTGCTGAAAGCACGAGACTAAAAGGGCGAGTTCGTCGCAACAGGCGGACGAAGTGAAATCCGCCACCCGGACGCACTCTGCTCCCGGAGTGTTGTTCCGAAGGCAGTTGGCTCCTATTGCTCATTTCCGGTTTCCTACAGCAAATCGTACAACTCCAATATTTCTCTCTTCAGCTTGTCAAACCCTTCCGTTTTTCCCAACGTCCGCTCATCCATATACAACCGCTTATTAACCTCAATCATCACCGAGCTGTACTTCACAGGCACGGAGAATGTCTTGCTGTTGGAGAAAGGGGTGTTGATGCCGACTTTGTAGCCAAGTGAGGTGAAGTGCCGGACGATGACGCCGAGGACTGCATTGTCAGGCCTTGTTTCATCGTCGTTATATCCGATGCAGATGTCGATGTCGGGTGGATTGCTGTTCAGCATATTTGGGATGCTGGAGAAGCTGTGGCAGTCGATCAGCAGTGTGCCGTCGCCCATACTGACGAGTTTCTTGGCGACCAGGGAATGATGGTCGGCATAAAGGGGAAAAGCCGACTGCAGAGTGCTGAATGAGCTCGGTTGCTGCGCGGGATTATCTGTCCGTCTGCGATAGGATATGCCAAGTCCTTCCTTTTCAAGTGGATCGTTGATCAGCCGTTCGACATCGCAGTACAGGCGGCAGTAGGGGAACACTACGCTATCGATCTTTGCTGATGGTTGCTCCGGCAAGAACAGTTCGTCGGTATAGTAGTCGATGAGCAATTGCTCGTCTGCGTTGAGGTCTTCGAATGTGTAACCGGATTCCTCCGGGAAGGATGTGGAAGAGTGGGGGATGTGCAGCAGGATGTTCCTGAAGCACGAACCTGATTTACTCTTTTTGAGGCGCCTGGGGATGAGCACTATGCTCTGCCCGGCTCTGTCATAGCAAGGGTTTCGTGTCAAACCGTGCTTCCTGAAAATCTCGTCTACATTTGCTGTCCAGTTGTCTGTTGTTGTGGCCTCTTGTCTTTTCATGCTCGTACAATTAATAGTTTAACTTATCTGGAGGGCATGACGACAAGCACAAGACTTTGCTGCCTGAGAACAAAAAACCTTACGTGCCGAGGGCACATAAGGAATCTACAGTCTCGATGAGCTATTTGAGTTTTTGGCGTATGCCCACATCTGCTTTCGCTCGCCACCGTGGCAGCCGGGATGCTCTTTCCCTTAAGCTCGGTTGGCACGCATTGCTGCGTTCTTGATGTATTATCCTATTTCTTCGCAAAGATAATGATCTTTGCCTTATAATTCAATGATAATCTACAGCATCAAATCATCAATCGAGCATTCGGGATGGAACTTGTCCAAGTCGACTTGTTTGGGAATTCCGGGAAGTTTCCCTGTTTCGCTATACTGCCAGATAGTGTAGTGCCCTTTCCCTTTGAAAGTAGGAGGATTGTCGCTATTGTATCTGCCTAGCATTAAAGGGTAAATATTGAATTCGGGGGCTCCGTTATCACGATAGAAGTTTTGGACAGAATAGATAATCGGTGCTTTGCCGTAGTACTGTTCCACGAGGTGAATGAATACCTTTAGACTATCCTGGAACTGAGACCGTGTCCAGTTTTTGCGTTCTTCAATGTCGACCATCGGAATCAGGTCTTGCTTAGCCTTTTCTACGGCATTTCGAAAATTGTCGAACTGGTTATGTGCAGAACTGGTTGTTCTGAAATAGTGGTAGGATCCGACAAGTAATCCTGCCTGGTGCGCTCCATCTATGTTTCGTATATAATCCGGATCGGAGTATGTCGCCCCTTCGGTGGCTTTTATGTAGACAAATTTCACTTTCGGGACTTCTCCCCAGTTGATTCTTCCCTGATGGTGCGAGACATCTATTCCGTCATAATCAGACTCTGTTACCGGATCGTTACGATACGTGGATTTGGAATGATGCGTGCAGGATATGCAGCATATCATTCCAATAATCAAAATGGTTATGAGGCGGGCAGTCTTGTTCATTGCTGTGGATATATGAAGCAAAAGTATTGTCGAAATGCGAAATGAATATTCGTTTCGATATGTAGATAAGTCAAAGTTAGGAAAAATCCTTACCTTTATTTGAACATTCAGCGAGAACCTATGAACCCACTTATTGCATACTGCGGACTGGATTGCGAGAAGTGCGATGCGTTTATTGCGACGAAGAACAATGACCAGGCGTTGCGTGAGCGGACGGCGAAGCTGTGGTCTGAGCTGAACAATGCGACGATCCTGCCGGAGCATATCAACTGCGAGGGCTGCCGTGTGGATGGGGTGAAGACTTTCTTCTGTCAGAGCCTTTGCGCCGTCCGGCAGTGTGTGGTTGGGAAGGGGATAGGGACCTGCGGCGACTGCGCT
>JAEEGG010011596.1_pt1 | contig 19172 bp, 15 predicted proteins | sample 9134161 | NCBI WGS metagenome assembly JAEEGG01 (sample SAMN16246543, study PRJNA631951) | gut metagenome | biome: gut microbiome; feature: rumen; material: CR-attached | host: Bos | place: Iran: Karaj | collected 2018-10 | reverse complement strand
AAGAAATTTAATCATCCGAGTCGTACTGCATCGCATCGCGCGTCCATGCTTGCCACCATGGCCATTTCGCTGATCATGCACAAAAGAATCACTACGACCCTGGCAAAAGCTAAGGCTCTGAAGAAATATGTGGAGCCCCTGATTACTAAGGCAAAGGATGACTCGACCAACTCGCGTCGTGTCGTGTTCAGCTACCTGCAGAACAAGGAGGCCATTAAGGTTCTCTTTAGTGAGGTTGCTGAGAAGGTGGGCGACCGTCCCGGTGGCTACACCCGTATCATCAAGCTGGGTACTCGTCAGGGTGACGCTGCACAGATTTGCTTCATCGAGCTGGTAGACTTCGATCCTGAAATGGCTAAGACTGAGACTAAGAAGAAGACCACTCGCCGTTCACGCAAGTCAGCTAAGGCTGAAGCACCTGCTACTGAGGCACCTGCTGCCGAAGAAGCTCCTGCTGAAGAAGCTCCTGCCGAAGAAACTCCTGCAGCTGAGGCTCCTGCTGAAGAGGCAAAGGCTGAATAAGGTCATTAGCCTAATCAACTTTATAGGAAGATGTCCATCTCTGCATAGAGGTGGGCATCTTTTATTATGTTTTCATGCAAACAAATAACCCTTCACCAATGTGCTTGTTAGCGCGTTTTGTGAAGGGTGGTTCTGAAGGAATTGTCCTTATTATTTGTGGCGGTATTCGCTGGGTGAAACACCGAGGTGTTTCCTTACATAGGAACCGAAGTGGCTCATGTTGGCAAATCCAAGTTTTGCAGAAATTTCCTTGATGGTTAGGTTCGAGTTCTTCAGATAGAAGCGGATGTCCTCTGTGGTGTACTGAATGATCCAATCCGAAGCCGTCTTGTCGCTATATTTCAGGCAAAGCATCGTGAGATATTTCGGTGTGATGGCCAGTATGCTTGCGTAGTGGTTGATGGGGCGACGTTTCACTTCGTTGTTTGAAATCAAGCCGAGGAAGCGGTTGAAGAGGATTTTCCCCTGCGACAGCTTCACGGTTTCATTGCTGTTCTGATGAATCTCCAGCAGATTACACATTTCCAGCAGCAGAGCCCTGACAAGAGACTGCACGATTTCGTATGGCGTTTCCTCGTTATTTTGAAGCTTCGAGCCGATAAGTCTGTAGTACCAGTCAAATTCATTGGTGGTCACAGGCGACAGCGAGATGATGGTGAGTTTGTTGACCACGTAGACAGCCTTGTGCCAGGTGTTGATGCGATCGTGGAGTAGCCCCTGTATGATATGATCGGAAAGGTTGATGACATGGCATCTGAAATCATCGCTCATGTCAATATGCCTTATTTTCACATTTGGTGGGCAGAAGAACACGTCACCAGCGCTGATTATGTTGCGCATGTCGTTGACTTTCATTGTTATGGTTCCTGACAGGCACATGACAATCATGTTTGTCATAGGCTTCAGCGGATAAAGTGCTGGCAGATTCTGTATACCATCATACACAACCACATCCCCTTCGGTGTAGTCAACTACCAGATTACTGAATTCTATGTACCTTCTTTGGTCTTTTAGTGTTGTATTGGCCATAAGTCATGATTTACGGTTACAAATATCCACAATTTTTTTTAGATTATAGTGTATAAATGAGTTTTTTTGTTGTTCATTTTTTCGCCTTTTCTTTTATTTGACATTGAATCTGTGCTTTTGAACACAATGGGCGTAAAAGTATTTTTACATTTCCCGCAGGCTTTGTCGCAAATGAAGTGTGGCCGTAGGATTTTCCCTAAAGAAAAATAGGGGAAATCCATTTTGCTATTTCATTCTTATTCGCTATCTTTGCAACCAAGAACATATAAACACAGATGAAGATGAAAAACGGACTGATACTTTCAATGAGCTTTTTGCTGGTGCTTACCAGCTGTGGCAGTGCCGGTGCAGGCATGACGGTAGGAGGCGAGTTTGGCTATATCATCGGCTCCAGTATTGGCGGAATTTCTGATGGCTGGCGTGGTCATCATGTTGGTGGACTTATTGGTACTGTGGGCGGCGCAGTAGCCGGAGCGGCTATTGGTGCTGCTGTTGATGCGTCCCAGCAGCGCAAGTACGAAGAGGCCATGCAACAGCACGAACGTGACATGGAGGCCCGTCGCGAGCAGCGTCAGCAGCAGCGTGACTGGCATTTGTCAACCGAACAGGTCGACCAGAGTGGTTTTGACCCCGATATGCGTGGTGACGACCGCATCACGTTCGATGACAATGCTTTCGACCGTCGTCCAAACAGCGTACACCGTCCCGACATTGAGCTTCGCCATGCGGCTATTGCCGATGCCGACGGCAACGGCGTGCTGGTACGTGGTGAGGAGTGTACTGTCATGTTTGAGGTCATGAACAACACCCCGGCCGTTGTTACCGACATCTTTCCTTTCGTGGAGAATGTCACGGCCAACAAGCATGTCAAGGTGTCACCCAACCTGCGTGTGGAGAGCATCCCCCCCTATCAGGGCATACGCTACACAGCCACCATCCGTGCCGACAAGAAGCTGAAGGATGGCGAGATTGTGGTGCGTGTGGGTGTCTCACAGGGACAGAAGGGCATCATTGCCTCCCAGACCCAGGAGTTCACCATGCGAACGGCACGTAAATAGCCGTCGCTCTTGCAGACTAAGTTCAGCGTTTTTGGGCAGCACCCCGCTTCTTGGGTTGCTGCCTTTTCTTATGTTCAATGAGCAGGTCCTCCTGCCAGATGGCTGTTAGTGTGTCTGGCAGTTCAATCGTGTCGATTCTCAAGGGTGGAATCCTGACCTTATATTCCTCCGTGGGTCTGAGCGGAATGATAATGTTGGCATCCATCGGCTCCACTTCCACTGTGGCAATGCCTTCGGCAATCATGCCCAGTTCTTTGGCTGCCCCCCACGACAGGTCGATGATGCGTCCGCGCACAAACGGCCCGCGGTCGTTCACCCTCACCGTCACCGAGCGTCTGTTGTCCGTGTGAGTCACTCTGAGCAATGTGCCAAAGGGGTGCGTGCGGTGTGCGCACGTCATCGAGTCATGGTGCAGCCTCTCCCCGTTGGCTGTCCGGCTTCCTGTTGCCCTGCGTGCGTAGAAAGAAGCCTTGCCCGTCTGGACTTGTGCCCCAGCGGGGTTAACGAACAGTGAACAGTGAATAGTGAATAATGCCGTCAGCACCATTCCTCGCAATGATAAGCTATGGACTCCGTTTTTCGCTTTATTCACCATTCACTGTTCACTTTTCATAAACCCGAAGGCCTTTATACAATTCCTTGTGCCAGCATGGCCTTGGCCACCTTCATGAAGCCGGCCACATTTGCACCTTTCACATAGTTCACGTAGCCCGAAGGCTCCTTTCCGTATTTTACGCATTGTTCGTGAATGCCCTGCATGATTTGGTGCAGACGCTGGTCAACCTCCTCAGCCGTCCACGCCATGCGCATCGAATTCTGCGTCATCTCCAGACCGCTGGTAGCCACGCCACCGGCGTTCACAGCCTTGCCTGGGGCAAACAGCTGCCCAGCAGCAACGAACTTGTTCACGGCTTCGGCCGTGCAGCCCATGTTCGACACCTCGGCCACGCATAGCGGATTCTGTGCCAGAATCTTGTCGGCATCGTCACCGTTCAGCTCGTTCTGTGTGGCGCAGGGCAGATAGATGTCGGCCTTCTGTTCCCACGGTCTCTTGTCCTCGAAGAACTGGGCTCCGTCGAATTCTTCGGCATACGGCTCACAAATGTCGTTGCCCGAAGCACGCAGCTCCAATAGATAGTCAATTTTCTCAGCGTCCAGTCCTGCCGGGTCGTAGATGTAGCCGTCCGGTCCGCTGATGGTAATGACCTTCGCCCCCAGCTCCGTAGCCTTCTTGGCAGCACCCCAGGCCACATTGCCGAAGCCGGAGAGCGCCACCGTCTTGCCCTTGATGTCCAGTCTGTGAGCCTGAAGCATGTGGTTCACGAAGTACAGCGCACCAAAGCCCGTGGCCTCCGGACGCAGTATCGAGCCGCCCCACTCAATGCCCTTGCCAGTCAGGGTGGCACCGTGGAACTGCGAGGTCAGCTTCTTGTACATGCCGAACAGATAGCCTATCTCGCGGCCGCCCACACCGATGTCACCTGCCGGCACGTCCATATCGGGACCTATTACCTTGTACAACTCGGTCATGAAGGCCTGGCAGAACCGCATAATCTCAGCGTCGCTCTTGCCGCGCGGGGCAAAGTCGCTTCCGCCCTTGCCGCCGCCCATGGGCAGCGTGGTCAGAGCGTTCTTGAACGTCTGCTCGAAGCCCAGGAACTTCAGGATGCTCAGGTTCACCGACGGGTGGAACCTCAGACCGCCCTTGTACGGGCCAATAGCCGAGTTGAACTGTACGCGGTAGCCTATGTTCACCTGTACCTCGCCCTTGTCGTCCACCCAGGGCACACGGAACGTGGTAATGCGCTCCGGCTCCACGATGCGCTCCACAATCTTTGCCTTCTCAAACTCAGGATGCTGGTTGTACACATCCTTGATCGACTCCAGCACTTCCCTTACAGCCTGAAGATACTCCAGTTCGCCCGGGTGCTTACGCTCCAGGGCCTGCATGATTTTCTCAACTTCCATAGTGTTACGATTTAAAAGGTATGATAGTTTCAGATCTTTTTTTGTCATTTTGCTCATCGAGCACCGCAAATATAGGGAAAAATACGATACCATCCAAGGAATCCATCGAAAATTTACCGTATCTTCTTGCATTTTGTAGTTTGTTAAGACTTCTGGCTCAGCTGTTTCAGAGTCAGCAAACCACTAAGCGCATTTAAGCAAGCCTTAAGCGCATTTAACCTAGGCTTAAACGCGCTTAAATTGATGCTTCACACATGCACACGCGAAATCAATGTTATCGTAGCTCTGGCCAGCCATCGGCAGTCCAGTGAATGGGCCGCTGAATGAGGATGCTTGCACCGTTCATCTTGGTGCTGTAGCCGTGACAGATGAAAATGTCTTCGTCGCCGAAGGTGTAGGCTGCGCAGTGGCCAGCGGCCTCATATTCCTGCTTGTCGCCCTCGATGAAGAGCGTGCCGCCGCCTTCCAGCATCGGCTTACCGTTACGGTCAACGTAGGGACCGTCTATGTTCTTTGAGCGACCCACTGCCACACGGTAGTTGCTTTTGGCTCCACGACAGCAGTAGTCCCATGACACGAAAAGATAATACCAGCCGTTTTTCTTGAAAATGAATGGAGCTTCGATGGCATTGCGTCCTGCAAACTGCGATGTGGGGTTCTCTGCCGCATTCGGGTCTCCTGGGCGATGGCGGCGGGCAATGGTCTTCGGATTAAGTGGAGCGTTTAGAGTTGCCATCTGTATACCGTCCCAAAACGAGCCCCAGGTCATCCAGAGTTGGTCGTTGTCGTCGACGATGAAGTTGGGATCGATGGCGTTCCATTGGTCACGGTCTTCCTGTGACTTCACAACGCAACCTTCGTCGCGCCACTGGCCGTTCAGGTGGTCGGCAGACATCAAGCCAATGGCACTGGTGTTCTTGCCAAAGGTGGAGCAACTGTACGCCAACCACCAGCGGTCGTGCCAGCGGATGATGTCGGGAGCCCACACGTGGTTGCGGAAGCCTGGCACGGAGTCCTGCGTCCATTGGGGCAGGTTCTCTATGAAAGGAGTGGGCTGGATGACCCATGTCTTGCGGTCTTTCGATGTGGCCCAGCTGATGCCCATGCCTGTGGATAGCAGGTAGTAAGTGCCGTTCTCTTGAGCCATGACGGGGTCGTGTACCATTACCGTGTCGGTGGCGTATGCCATGCGGCGGAAGTTGGGACGGCGGTTCCCGGGCTGGGAATGTGCGATATGGCATGTGGCCATACAGAACAGTGCAAGAATTAGTTTTTTAGTCATAAGTAGTTTGTTTTTAAGTGTTAATATAGAAGAAGCAGGCCAGCGAAGGCCGACATGAGAATCATCTGGATGGGGTTAATTCTGAAGACGAGGGTACCAATGAAGGTGGCGACGAACAGCATGACGCTGATCCAGAACTGCCAGGCGTTTTCCGAAGGAGTGGAGAAGTTCTCCTTGGTGCAGAGCAGCAGCGTTGCAGCAGCCAAGAGACCAACAACGGCAGGGCGGAGTCCGGCAAAGACCGACTGCACGGCCTGTGTCTTCATGTACTTCAAAAAGAGTTTGCTAATCAGGATCATCAGGATGAGCGACGGCAGTACCAGTGCAAAGGTTGCTGTGGCCGAGCCTAAGATGGCCATCGGGACAGAGTATCCTGCATTGATGCAGGCTGTGTAACCGGCGTATGTGGCCGAGTTGATGCCAATGGGGCCAGGCGTCATCTGGCTGATGGCCACAATGTCGGTAAACTCGGCTGAGTTCATCCAGTGCCAGTGTTCCACGGTCTCATGCTGTATGAGCGACAGCATGCCGTAGCCGCCGCCAAAGCCGAACAGACCAATCTCGAAGAACGTAATGAAAAGGTATAGGAAAATCATTCCGTCGGTTTTATCAAGGTTCCGTAGACGTAGCCGCCGATACCGGCTGCCAGTATAATATAAATAGGTGAAACGCCCATGAGCCAGATGAGCAGTGCCCCGGCAATGGGAATCCAGCAGTTGGCCCACGACAGCTTGGCACTCATGGCCAGTTTGAACGTGGGAACGGCAATGAGTGCCACCACGGCAGGACGAATGCCGCGGAACATCGAAGCCACGACAGGATTGTCCTGAAACTGGTGGAAGAATATGGCGATGGCCAGGATGATGAGAAAAGAGGGTAGGGCGGTGCCCAGCGCACAACTGACAGCCCCTGTCTTCTTCTTCAGTTTGTAGCCGATAAAAGTACTGATGTTGATGGCAAACACACCCGGACAGCTCTGGGCAATGGCAATGAGGTCAAGAAACTCTTCCTTTGATACCCACTTGTGCTTGTCTACCACTTCAGCTTCGATAATAGGAATCATGGCATATCCACCCCCAAGGGTGAACATGCCAATCTTGAAGAATGTCTTGAAGCTTTGCAGATAAATGTTCATTGCTGTTCAACCCACTTACGTGCGTTTACAAATGCCTCAATCCACGGAGTCACTTCGTCCATGCGCTTGCCAACGGGATACCAGGCGCACTGCCAGGGGAAGATGGCACGCTCCAAGTGAGGCATCATGCACAGGTGACGGCCGTCGGCCGAACAGATACCGGCCACGTCGTAGTCGGAACCGTTGGGGTTGGCGGGATAGCCGTGGTAGTTGTACTTGGCAATGATGTTATATGTGCTCTCTGCTTCAGGCAGGGAGAACTTGCCTTCTCCGTGAGCCACCCACAGCCCCAGTTTCGTATCGCTGAGCGAACCGAACATCACGCTGTCGTTCTTCGGAATCTGCAGGGTGATGAACTCGCTCTCGAACTTATGCGAGTCGTTGTGCAGCATCTTGGCACCCTTTGCGCCTACCAGTCCCAGCTCCACCATGAGCTGGCAGCCGTTGCAGATGCCCAGTGAGAGCGTGTCCTTGCGGGCATAGAACTTGTCAAGGGCTTCCTTGGCTTTGGGGTTGTAGAGGAATGCACCTGCCCAGCCCTTGGCTGAACCCAGCACGTCGCTGTTGGAGAAGCCACCGCAGAACACGATGAAGTTCACATCCTCCAGTGTCTCGCGGCCCGAGATAAGGTCGGTCATCATCACGTCCTTCACATCGAAACCAGCCAAGTACATGGAGTAAGCCATCTCGCGCTCACCGTTGGTGCCCTTCTCGCGGATGATGGCAGCCTTGGGAGCTGTTTTGTCTGTTGCTGTGGCACAGCTGCATGCTGGACGGCGGGGGTTGAGGCCGTAGTGAGCCAGTGTTCCTTCGAAATGACGGGGGAACTTCATCTCCAAGGGCTGCTGCTTGTAGTTCTCAAAGCGCTCGCGGGCCTTGCCGTTGAAACTCTGACGGCGGTCGAGCAGGTAGCTCGTCTTGTACCATACGTCGCGCAGGTGGTCGATGTCGAAGCTCAGCGTTTGGGTTGCAGAGTCAGTGTCACCGCTCACGGGACAGACGACCTCAATGGTGCGGCTGTCTTCCACGGGGTAACCAATCTTGGCGTAGCCCACACCAAGGTCTTCCATCAGTTCACGGAACTCAAACTTATGCTCGTCGCTCACCTCAATCACCACACCAGGATTCTCGGCGAAGAGCGTCTTCACAATGTCACCGTCGCTGCAAAGGTCGTGCAGGTTGATGTGCAGACCGCCACGGGTGTTGGCAAAGCACATTTCAAGCAGACAGGTGATAATACCACCAGCTGAGATGTCGTGGCCGGCTTCCACCCATCCGCGACGGATGAGTTCCTGTACGGCGTTGAAGGCATCGGCAAAATACTCCGCGTCCTTTACCGTAGGCACGTTGTCGCCCACTTTGCCCAGGCTCTGTGCGAAGGCAGAACCGCCCAGGTGCTGTTCGTCGAAGGAGAAGTCGATATGATAGATTGAGCTGTTCTTGTTGTTGTTCAGTACGGGACTTACCACTTTGCGGATGTCGGAAACTTCACCGCCTGCGCTGACGATGACCGTTCCTGGTGAGATGATCTTCTCACCATTGGGATACTGCTGACTGAGTGAAAGCGAGTCCTTGCCCGTGGGAACGTTGATGTTCAGGTCGCAACAGAAGTCGCTCAGGGCTTTCACGGCAGCATAGAGACGGGCGTCCTCTCCTTCCTGTGAACGGCAGGGCCACATCCAGTTGGCACTCAGGCTGACGCTGGAGAGTCCTTCGGTGAGTGGAGCCCACACAATGTTGGTCAGTGCCTCGGCTACAGACAGCACGCTACCTGCTTCGGGCGAAGCCAGTCCAGCCTGTGGGGCATGGCCGATGGCTGTGGCAATACCCTTGCGGCCTCGGTAGTCGAGAGCCACCACACCGCAGTCGCTCAACGGCAGTTGGATGACACCCTGACACTGCTGGCGGGCAATCTTACCCGTTACAGAACGGTCTACCTTGTTGGTGAGCCAGTCCTTGCAGGCCACGGCCTCGAGTTGGAGAACGCGCTCCAGGTATTGCTGGATGGTATCAGCGGCAGAGCTGTTGTCAATATTATAGGCGACGGGGGCATAGTGGCGCTCTACGGTGTTGTCGCGCATGATGGTCTTCGGCGAGTGACCGAACATCTGAGCCACGTCGAGGTCGAAGGGCTTCACGCCGTCGCCTTGCTTGAACGAGAAGTGGGCATCACCGGTTGTCTCGCCGACCACATACATCGGGGCACGTTCGCGTTCGGCAATCTTCCTTACGTGCTCGATGTGCTTCTCATCGATGAGCAGACCCATGCGCTCCTGACTCTCATTGGCAATGATTTCCTTTGAAGAGAGCGTCTTGTCGCCAATGGGCAGCTTGGTCATGTCAATCTCACCGCCACATTCCTCGACCAACTCTGAGAGACAATTGAGGTGACCTGCCGATCCGTGGTCATGGATGGACACGACGGGGTTCACGTCTTCTTCGCAGAGCGCACGCACCAGGTTGTAGGCACGCTTCTGCATCTCGGGGTTGGCACGCTGGATGGCGTTCAGTTCAATGCCGTTGCTGTAGCGGCCTGTGTCTACCGATGACACACTGCCACCACCCAATCCGATGCGGTAGTTGTCGCCACCTACCACCACGACCTTGTTGCCCTTCTGGGGCTCTTTCTTCAGACAGTCGCGTTTGGTGCCGTAGCCCACACCGCCTGCCAGCATGATGACCTTGTCGTAGGCGTACTTGGTCTGGTTGGCGGAGGCACCGCCTCCGCTTACAGGAAGCTCCTGATGCTCGAAGGTGAGAACGGAACCGCAAATGAGGGGCTGGCCGAACTTATTGCCGAAGTCACTGGCACCGTTTGAAGCCTTGATCAGAATCTGCTCGGGCGTTTGATAGAGCCACTGACGAACGGGGAGAATATCTTCCCAATCACGGGTCAGCTGGTTGTCGTCGGTCAGACGCGGGTAGGCTGTCATATAGACGGCTGTACCTGCAATAGGCCACGAGCCTACGCCACCACCCATGCGGTCGCGAATCTCACCGCCTGTGCCTGTGGCAGCACCGTTGAAAGGCTCCACCGTGGTGGGGAAGTTGTGGGTTTCGGCCTTCAATGAGATAACGCTCTCAATGTCCTTCACCTGGAACCAGTCGGCGGTCGACTGATCTTTCGGGGCAAACTGCTCCACGACAGGACCTTGTGCAAAGGCCACGTTGTCCTTGTAAGCCGACAGAATCTTGTTGGGGTTCTCCTGCGTGGTACGCTTGATCATGGCAAAGAGCGACGACTCCATTTCCTTTCCGTCGATGATGAAGGTGCCGCCGAAAATCTTATGGCGGCAATGCTCTGAGTTGATCTGCGCGAAGCCGAAGATCTCTGAGTCCGTGAGCGGACGTCCGTTCTGCTTCTCCAGACCGTGCAGGTATTCAATCTCTTCGGGCGAGAGGGCCAGTCCCTCCTGCTCGTTATATTCCTCCAGATTCTCCACGTGCTTGATGGGCTCGGGCTTGATGTTGATGGTGAAGATGCGCTGGTCGAGTCCGTCATACATGCGTTGCAGCATCGGATCGTGTTCAGCATCTTTTGAAGCCACGGGGTAATACTCCTCAATACGCGAAATGCCGCTGAGGTTCATGTTCTGCGTAATCTCAACGGCATTGGTCGACCAAGGCGTGACCATCTCGCGGCGTGGGCCCACAAAGTTGCCCTCAAGGCTGTCGCTTTCAAGTAGCTTGGCATCGCCATAGAGCCAGCATAGTTCCTGTACTTCGTTCTGGTTGAGCTGATGGTCTACCTCGGTGGCTATCACGCTCTTCTGTGGGGTCTGAAAGAAAAGAATCATAATTTCTTTATACCTTAATATTATAATTACGTAATTTGCCTGCAAAGGTACAATAATTTACAGACACTGCCAAATAATGGGTGTAAGAAAATGTTGGTGCAAGACCTTGACAGTACGCCAGCCGTTGATTTGTTTTGATGCCTTTGCAGCCAGCTTTTGCATTAAATTGTTAGCAATGATATTTGATTTATGTCAATTAATTATCAAAAGCACACTAAAAAGTTACAGTTTCGTTGCGTGTTAATAATAAAAGGTGTATCTTTGCAGTGTGTTTTTCATAGTATTAGATTTAAGGTTAACAAAGGTTGGGTCACAGCGGTGACCCTTTTTTTTTCGTTAACTACACCATAGTCGTGGTTAAATTATTCTAATTCCGCGCAACTTTTACTTGTTTTGAGCGTCATATTAGTAATTTTGCATCCGAATTATATCATTAATTTAAACAGAAAGGTATGAAGAAAAGTTTGTTTATAGCACTCGCAGCAGGACTGTTGCTGAGTAGCTGTGCCAGCAAGAAAGCCTTGCAGGCATGTCAGGATGAGAATAAGACACTGACCAATAATCTGCAGAATGCCCGTGAGGATCTGGCAGGCAAGAATGCCCGCATCACCAGCCTTGAGGAGCAACTGGCCGCTCATAAGTCTGCACTGGCTGAACAGAAGAATCAGATGACCAATCTACAGAAGTCACTTGACCAGAGTCTCTCGAACGCATCACAGAACAACGTGTCGATTGAAAAACTGGTTGACCAGATTAATGAGTCGAACCAATACATCCGTCACCTGGTGGAAGTGAAGTCGAAGAGCGATTCGCTCAACTTGGTGCTGAGCAACAATCTGACCCGCTCACTGTCCAAGGAAGAGTTGAAGGAGGTCGACGTGCAGGTACTGAAGGGTGTGGTCTACATTTCATTGGCTGATAACATGCTTTATAAGAGCGGTTCGTATGAAATCAACGACCGTGCTGCTGAGACATTGTCGAAGATTGCCAAGATTATCACCGACTACAAGGACTATGACGTGCTCATTGAAGGCAACACCGACAATGTGCCCATCTCGCGTGAGAACATCCGTAACAACTGGGATCTCTCCTGCCTGCGTGCTTCAAGTGTGGTGCAGGCCCTGCAGACCAAGTATGGCGTAGACCCGAAGCGTCTGACCGCCGGTGGCCGTGGTGAGTACAATCCCCTGCAGGCCAACGACACCGAACTGGGCAAGCAGCGCAACCGTCGCACCCAGATTATTATCACGCCGAAGCTCGACGAGTTCATGGACTTGATTGGTGAGGCACCCGAGACGAAATAATGAAACCAGCCACCCCCTCCATTGCGGAGGGGGCTTGGTTTTTCAGATAACGAAACATCTAAAACTATGAAGAGAACTTTGCTTTCGGCTGTCGTGATGCTTGCTGCCTTGTGTGCTGGTGCCCAGAACCTGCAGAAGGGTGACTACGGCTATCTGTATTGTCACATGAGCGATCGCGGACAATACACTGCCTACGCCATCAGCCGCGACGGCTACAACTACGAAGACATCATCGGAGGACGTGCCATCATGGATCCCAAAGAGCATGCCCGCATTGAAGGCGGCCAGCGCGATGCCTATATCTGCCGTGCCTGGAACGGCAAGGGCTATGTCATGGTGACCACCGACATGAACAACTCAATGACCAAGAAGCTGGGCAAGCAGAGCGACTGGGACAACTACGGAATAGACCTTCTGAAGAGTGATGATCTCATCAACTGGACCAGCGTGTCGTTCGACTACCGTAAGGGTACGCAGATATTCTCCAATCCTGATGCAGAAAGCGTCTATAAGGACTGGTCGACCATTAATCGCGTATGGGCTCCGCAGATTTTCTGGGATCCCAACTATGTATGGGAGAACGGTGAGAAGGGCGGCTACATGATTTATTATTCCATGCTGAACCGCCCTGAAGAGAATTATGACCGCATGTATTACAGCTATGCTGACAAGTCGTTCACCCGTCTGACACAGCCCCGTTTGCTTTTCGACTGGGGCTATGCCACGATTGATGCCGACATCAACCTGCTCTCCGACGGTCTCTACCACATGCTCATCAAGAAGGAAGGCGGTCAGAAAGGCATCTTCACGGCCACCTCCAAGTACCTGACCTACGGCTGGGGTGAGCCTGTGGCCGACGACTACGTGAGCTTTGAGGGGCGCAAGAACTGTGAGGGTTCGAGTGCTTTCCAGCTCATAGGCGACAAAACCTGGCGTGTGGCCTATATTCAGTACAGCGACAATCCCAAGCATTACCGCATCTGCGAGGCTGACGAGAACCTGCGCAATTTCAAGAACCCCGTTGACATCAAGGGTGTCACCGGTCCGCAACACGGCTCGTTCATGCGGCTGACCAAGAAAGAATACAACCGACTGAAGAAGTGGTCGGACAAACAAAATGCAAAAGCTAAGTAAGTTTCTACCCGTTGCGCTCGTCGTGGCCGCCCTTGTGGCGGTCTTCGTCGTGCTGTTGTGTTACGAAAGCGACTATCTGGTGCGTGTTCAGGAACTCAATCTGTTCCTCTACACGCCGTTGTTCTTCAAGCAGCAGTTGGTCGTGGCCGGAGGTCTGCTCACATGGCTGGGCACCTATTTCACGCAGTTCTTCTATCATCCCTGGCTTGGAGCAATTCTTTTGTGCGCTTGGCTCGGGCTGTTGATGTGGCTAATCTATAAGACCTTCCGCCTGCCGCGAATGTGGCTGCCTTTGCTGTTGATACCTGTGGCATTGGTGTTACTTACCGACTTTGACCTGGGTTATTGGCTCTACTATCTCAAGTTGCGCGGCCATTTCTTTATCTGTGTCATGGGCACTTCCCTGGCTGTGGCACTCACATGGCTTTATCGTGTGGTGCCTTTCCGCAATGCCTTCATGGTGGTTGCCGCCCTGCTGGCCTATCCCGTAGGTGGATTCTATGGCTTGCTGGCCATTGTGCTGATGGCTGTCATTACGTGGCGGATAGAGAACCTCAAGCTGATTCACCGTGTACTTACGTCGGTTCTGGCCTTGGTCTTGTTGGTGGCTGTGCCGCTGATTTATTACCGTCAGGTCTATTATCAGGCCAGTCTTGAGAACGTATGGTGGCAGGCCCTGCCCGTCTATCCGGAGACTGAAAGCTTCTCGCATGATTATTATCCCTTTGTCCTGCTTTGTATCTTCCTGGTTGTCATGGCACTCCTGTACAATCGCCGTATGGAGCCTAAGTTCATGCGCCGCAACTGGCAGCAGACGGCAGCGCAGCTCCTGTTGACGGGGGCTGTTGTCTGGGGCTGTTGGCTGGGATGGTACAAGGACGTGACCTTCCATGAGGAGATCAGGATGACTAATTGTGTAGACCACATGCAGTGGGAGGAAGTGCTCAAAATCATGCGTCAGCACAAGGGCGACCCAACACGCATGATGGTTATGTACAAGAATCTGGCCTTGTTCAAACTGGGACGTGCAGGCAATGAGATGTACACCTACCGAGACGGTGCCCAGAAGCCCAACTGCGATTTCGACCTGCGCATGATGCAGTTGAACGGCCGCAACATCTACCTGTTCTACGGTCTGCCCAACTATTGTTACCGCTGGTGCCTGGAAGACGGCGTGGAGTACGGTTGGCGTACGGAGTACCTGAAGTTCCTGGTCAGATGTTCGTTGCTCAATGGTGAATGGCAGGTGGCCCGTAAATACATCGATGTGCTGAAACAGACACGCTATCATCGTGAATGGGCTTTGCAGTACGAGCCGCTGGCTGTTGGCGAAGATATGGATGCCGTCAAGAAACATCCTGAGCTGGGACCGATTACCCGGCTGATGAAAGGCAACGACATACTGGCCAGTGACCAGTCACTCATCGAGATGTTCATGCTCAACACGCATGCCTACCGTCAGACTGACGACCCGGTATGCGCCGAGCTTGTCCTGCTTTGTGCCTTACAGCTGAAGGACATTAGAACCTTCTGGAATGCCTTTTTCCAGTACGCCGAACTGCACAAGGGAGAACCCATGCCCCGCCATTATCAGGAAGCCGCCTTCCTTTATGGCAACCTGGAGCACGGTGTAGACATCAGTGGAATGCCGTTTGATCAGTCCGTTATCAACGACTACAAGGAACTTATGTCCACAGCATCACAGTATAGTAACATGACCAATGAGCAGATGAAGCAGGCTGCATATCCGCGTTTTGGTCACACTTTCTATTATAATTATTTCTTTATCCGTGAACTTGCAACTTATTAGTAAAAAAGGAGGAGCCTTGCTTTTCCTCCTTTTCCTCCTTACAGCCTGTCATCAGGCACAACTGCCGGAGAGCTATGCTGAAAAAGCAGTTCTTCCAGCCATTTATCCCGACTATGTGGGTGTGACGGTGCCTGTGAACATGGCTCCCCTGCATTTCCAATTGGCAAAGGATGCCGACGAGGTGGTTACCCGTTTGCGTGCAGGCAACGAAGAAGTGGTGCTCGGCGGACGCCAGGTTTGTCCCGATGCTGATCAGTGGCAGGCCCTTGTCGGGCAGGCCCTGAACGACAGCATCACGGTCGACATGTTTGTTCGTGAGGCCGACCAGTGGGTTCATTACCAGCCGTTTGCCATTTATGTGTCGCCCGACTCCATCGATCCATGGCTCACCTACCGTCTCATTTCCCCTTCCTATGTCACCTATGAGGAGCTGACCCTGAACCAGCGTTGTCTGGAAAGCTATGAGGAACGGGTCATCTACGACAACATGCTGTGCTCCACGGAAAAGGACGGACAGTGCATCAACTGCCATCACAGCCAGTTGAACAATCCGCACCGCACCCAGTTCCATGCCCGTCAGAACCTGGGCGGCACCATGCTCAACATCGACGGCAAACTGACCAAGGTGAACCTGAAGACCGACTCAACCCTTTCGGCCGGTGTCTATCCTGCATGGCATCCACATCAGAACCTCATTGCCTACAGTACCAACATGACCTTGCAGAGTTTCCACACCCGCAACACTGATAAGATTGAGGTGCTTGACTCGCAGAGCGACCTGATTCTCTACGACCCGGAAACCAACGAAGTGTTCAACGTAGAAAACGATACGACCGAGTTTGAGACCTTCCCCTGCTGGAGTCCTGACGGTCAGTGGCTCTATTACTGCTCTGCCCACTTCGAGTTCCGTGACACGGTGCCTCATACTTCGGAGTGCATCTTGCGCTACAAGGACATCCGCTACAATGTCTACCGGAAGCATTTCGACGAGCAGACACGCTCTTTCGGTCCTCGCGAAATGGTGTTCCCTGCCGACAGCCTGGGTCTGAGTGCCACGCTGCCGCGCATTTCTCCTGATGGCCGCTGGCTGTTGCTGGCTGTAGGAGAATGGGGCACTTTCCACATCTGGCACCGCGATGCCGACTTGTATATCGCTGACCTGCAGACGGAAAAGATACGTCCTTTCGACGAAGTGAACAGTAATGAGGTGGAATCGTACCACACCTGGAGTAGCAACGGCCGCTGGATTGTGTTCAGCAGCCGTCGCGATGATGGCAACTACACCCGTCCTTTCTTTGCCCATGTGGACAAGGACGGTCATGCCACGAAGCCCTTTGAGCTGCCTTCGGACGATCCCAACTATCATCGTGAGCTGATGAAGAGCTACAATGTGCCCGAGTTCCTGCGAGGCCCGGTGGATGTCAGCCCGCAGGCTTTTGCCGACGCACTGCGGAAAGATGCCGTGCGTGCAAACTACAAGGGTCGTAAATAATCGCCAGGCTATTGGCAGATGCTATAGACAAACCTTTCGTCGGGGCTGACTACAGTGGTCAGTTCCGACGAAAGGTTTTCAAGTACGTCTTTCATGTTGTCCATGATGCCGTGTCCTGACAGCTTCAGTACGGCCTCTTTCATGGTCCACAGGCGGATAAACTCAATGTCGGGGCGTTCCGACTGCATGATCTGCCTGACTTCGCGGTCGTTCATCGTGTAACGAACCAGCTCTTCCTTGAACGACCTGACCGATTCCACGTCCACGCCCACAGGCCGTTTGCTCAACATGCAGACGGCAGCCTCACGGCAGTGGCTCAGGTTGAAGTGAATTTCGGGGTGACCCACTATGAAGGGCTTGCCGTGTTCCCCGTATTCGAACACGGGCTTTTCCATGATTCCGTACTCCTTCCGCAGCCCTTCGCACAGCAGCAGGTAGGCCGCCACGCAGGTGCGCTGTCCCTGTTCGTGACGGAACTTCAGAGCCTGCTCACGCCGCTGTTGCGACAGCAGTGCCAGCGACTCGTCGAGGTTGAAATCCCAGATATGGTCGTTCAGATATAGCATTTGCGGTGCAAAGTTACGAATAATTAAGGCTCAGTTATGCATAATTCATAATTATTTTTTACCTTTGCACGGTAAAAACCAACTTAGCACGATGGCAGACATACCTCAGGAGTTCAATAACTTCTTTCTGAAAGACGTGTCGTTTGTGAATCTGATGACACGCAGAATCTTCAACATTCTCATAGTGGCCAACCCCTACGACGCCTTCATGTTGGAGGACGACGGCCGTGTTGACGAGAAGATTTTCAACGAGTACACCGAACTGGGCATGCGCTATCCGCCCACCTTTACCCAGGTGTCTACCACCGAAGAGGCCAATCAGGTGCTGGCCACCACCAACATCGACTTGGTCATCTGCATGCCGGGCAACGCCGACAACGATGCCTTTGCCGTTGCACGCGAGGTGAAGCGGATGTCACCATACATTCCCTGCGTGGTGCTGACACCTTTCTCGCACGGTATCACCAAGCGCATTGAGAATGAGGATATGACCATCTTCGACTATGTGTTCTGCTGGTTGGGCAATACCAACCTGATTCTTTCCATCATCAAGTTGATAGAGGATCAGATGAACATAGAACATGACATCAAGGAGGCAGGAGTGCAGATGATACTGTTGGTGGAAGACAACATCCGCTTCTATTCGTCGGTGCTGCCCAACCTTTATAATTATATTCTGGCCCAGTCGAAGAATTTTTCTACTGAGGCCTTGAATCCGCATGCTGCCGCGCAGCGTAAACGTGGACGTCCGAAGGTGGTGCTTGCCACCACATACGAGGAGGCCATACACTGGTATGAGATGTATCCTGACAACGTCTTGGGTGTCATCAGCGACACGCGCTTTCCAATGAAGGGCGTCAATGGTCGTCTGGCACATGTTGAGGAGGGAGACGCTGAGGCAGGCCTGAAACTGTTGCGCGAAATCAGAAAACGCGACGAGTACGTGCCGCTTATCCTGCAAAGTTCGGAGATTCAGAACAGGGAGAAGGCAAAGGCCGAAGGGTTCCACTTCGTGGACAAGAATTCGAAGAAGATGAACGTTGACCTGCGACAGCTGATAGAGGAGCACATGGGTTTTGGCGACTTTATCTTCCGTGATCCTAAGACACTGAAGGAGGTGGCCCGGGTGTCGACGCTGAAGGAACTGCAGGATAATATCTTCAAGATTCCCGCCGACTCGTTCCAGTTCCATGTGGCCCGTAACAATATGAGCCGTTGGCTCTGTGCCCGCGCCATCTTCCCCGTGTCGCAGTTCCTGAAGACCGTGACATGGCATAAGTTGAAGGACTTGGATGCTCACCGTCAGATTATCTTCGATGCCATTGTGCAGTACCGCCACATGAAGAACATAGGTGTGGTGGCTGTGTTCGACCGTCTGAAGTTCGACCGCTATGCCCACTTTGCCCGCATCGGCGAAGGCTCACTGGGCGGCAAGGGCCGTGGCCTGGCATTCCTGGACAACATCATCAAGCGTCATCCTGAGCTGAACCAGTTTCCCAATGCCACCGTGCAGATTCCGAAGACGGTGGTGCTCTGCACCGACTTCTTCGACGAGTTCATGGACAAGAACAACCTGTGGGGCATTGCGCTGAGCGATGCCAGCGATGAAGAGATCCTGAAGCACTTTCTCCACGCCCAGTTGCCCGACGCGCTGATAGCCGACTTCTTCACCTTCTTTGAAGCCATCAAGACCCCTATCGCCGTCAGAAGCAGCTCGTTGCTTGAAGACTCCCACTATCAGCCCTTTGCCGGCATTTACAGCACCTACATGATTCCCTGGCTGGAGGACAAGTACGAAATGCTGCGCATGCTGGCCTGTGCCATCAAGAGTGTCTACGCGTCGGTCTACTACCGTGACTCGAAAGCCTACATGACGGCCACGCAGAACGTGATTGACCAGGAGAAGATGGCCGTCATCCTGCAGGAGGTGGTGGGTCATCAGTACGGCGACCTCTACTATCCCAACTTCAGTGGCGGGCTGCGTTCACTGACCTATTACCCCATTGGCGACGAAACGGCCGAGTAAGGCATTGCCTCGCTGGCCTTGGGACTGGGCAAATACATCGTTGATGGCG
>JAEEGG010011587.1_pt1 | contig 19181 bp, 9 predicted proteins | sample 9134161 | NCBI WGS metagenome assembly JAEEGG01 (sample SAMN16246543, study PRJNA631951) | gut metagenome | biome: gut microbiome; feature: rumen; material: CR-attached | host: Bos | place: Iran: Karaj | collected 2018-10 | reverse complement strand
CCGCCCGCCGGCCCCGCGCGGCGTCGGCGGGCAGCGCGGACGAACCGGTCGTCTGGTAGGAAGGGGCGCCGCATGGCGGACACGGACGGCACGCGCGCGGAGTCGGCCATCCCGGCGGATGCGCCGCGCGTGTTCATCCATGTGGACATGGATGCGTTCTTCGCCGCCATCGAGCAGCGCGACCATCCCGAATGGCGCGGCAAGCCCGTGGTGGTGGGGGCCCCGCCGGACCAGCGCGGCGTCGTCTCCACCGCGTCGTACGAGGCCCGCGAGTACGGCATCCATTCGGCCATGCCCTCCTCCGAGGCGGGCCGGCGCTGTCCCCACGCCATCTTCGTTCCGCCCGACATGGTGCGCTACGAGCAGGTGTCCGCGCAGGTGTTCGCCATCTTCAACCGCTACACCCCCTACGTCGAGGGCCTCTCCATCGACGAGGCCTTCCTCGAAGTCGTCGGATCGCGCCGATTCTTCGGCGACGGGCGCGAAATCGCCCAACGCATCCGCGCGGACGTCCGCCGCGAGACCGGCCTCACCTGCTCGGCGGGGGTCGCCCCCAACAAGTTCCTCGCCAAGCTCGGCAGCGAATACCGCAAGCCGGACGGCCTGACGGTGCTGCCGTTCGACCGCGCGGCCATCGCCGCGTTCCTGCGGCCGCTGCCGGTCACGCGCGTGTGGGGCGTCGGGAAGGTCATGCGCGCGGCGTTCGACCGCGCGGCGCTGCATACCATCGGCGACCTGCAGGACGCCCCCGAGGCCCTCCTGCGGCACGTCGCCGGCCCACACGGCGCCGCCCACCTTCGGGCGCTCGCCTTCGGCGAGGACCCGCGCGAGATCGAGCTCGACGTCCGCGAAAAGACGATTTCCCGCGAATACACCTTCCTGCAGGACGAAACCTCCCGGGAGGTCCTCGAAGACACCCTGCGCGAGCTGGTCGACGACGTGGCCGCGCGCCTGCGCGCCGACGGGCGCCTGGCCGGCCTCGGCCGCCTCAAGCTCCGCTGGCAGGGCTTCGACACCCTGACGCGCCAGCGCCCCTTCTGCCGTCCCACGAACCTGGAGGAAGACCTCCGCTCGATGGCCCTCGACCTCTTCCGTTCCGTCGAACTCGCCCATCCCGTGCGCCTGGTCGGCTTCGGCGTCGGCGCCCTCGGCGAGAACCTCCCGCGCCCGCGCCAACTGGACCTGTTCGACCTCACGACCGGCGCCCCCGCGGCCCCCTCCGCCGCCACCGAACTCCGCCGCGGCAAGCAGTCCAAGCTCGAGCGCGCCGCCGACGGCATCCGCCGCGCCTTCGGCAAGAAATCCCTCCGCCGCGCCCGCACCCTGCCACCCCCGCCGCCGCGCGCGAAACCCCCGAAACGGCCGTAGCCGCGGAGGCAGGATGCGGAAACGCCTTTGTTTGCTGTAATCAGAATCCAAAAGTGATATCTCTATCTATTTATGGACATACCAATTGCAGCTATTCGTGACACGGGAGTGCGAAGCCCATCCCCCTTCCGAGAGGGGGGAAAGAGCCTCGCGCAATCCAATCGCCAAAGGCAGGCTCCTCCTCCCACCTCGCGTTTTTCGCACCGACCCCCAATCCCGGCCCCGCAGGCAAAAGCATGCTTGCACCCGCGCGCCCCACAAGCTATCTTCCGGCTCCATGGCGGACGGCAGGTGCCGGAGGCCGACAGGCAAACCATCATCCAAGAAAGGGACATCCATGAACAGCCTCGTGAAAAGCATTTGCATTCTCGCCGTCTCGGCCGTCGCCATTGCGGCCGCCGCCCACCCCGCGCAGGCCGCCGGCCTGGTGACGCAGGGTTCCAGCGAACTCGGCGTCGGCGGCCTCCTCGACTTCAAGTCCGCCGTCGGCACGGACTTCGCGCTCGACGTCCGGTACTCCTATTTCTTCTGGGACCGCATCTCCATCGGCGGCGTGGGTGGATTCTCCCACAACGACGCGGCCTCCGGGGTCAAGGTCGGCGGCGTGGGCGAATACAACTTCAAGCTTTCCGACAACTACGCCCCCCTCATCGGCACCGACCTCATCCCCTTCGTCGGCCTCGGCCTCTCCTACCAGTACGTCGACATCCACCACGAGCACGAAAGCGCCCTCGTCTTGACGGCCGAAGGCGGCCTCAAGTTCTTCCTCACCGACTCGGCCGCCGTCATCCTTTCCGGCGTTTTCGACCTCGCCACCAAGGACATCTTCCCCGACGACGACGACGCAAACAAGTGGGATCTCTCCCTCAAGCTCGGCATGCGCTTCTACTTCTGATCCCGCCCGCGAAAGGTTTTCCCATGAGCACAACCCGCAGCAACGAAGAACTCTTCCAGGGCCTCGTCCTCTCGCTCGCCGCCGGCGCCATGCAGCACCTCGGCAAGACCATGAACCCCCTCACGAACAAGATTGAGAAGAACCTCGAGGCCGCCCAGGCCACCATCGACATGCTCGACATGCTCGAAGCCAAGACCCGCGGCAACCTGTCCGACCGGGAGGCCCAGCTCCTCAAGCACGTGGTGGGCGACCTCAAGCTCAACTACGTCGAGACCTTGAACGAGAACGCCCCCGCGCCCGCCAAGGACGCCCCCGCCGCCCCGGCGGAATGATCCCCGCATGACGCCCCCATCCCCCGCCCCCCCCCCGGGGGATGCGGCATCCAGCCGCGTGCCCCCCGCCGCCTCCCCCCGGAGGCGGCGCGGTGCATGGCGGGCCTTGCTCCCCTGGCTCCTCGCCCTCGCGGCGCTGGCCGCCTGCGGATGGTGGATGTTCCACATCCCCCACGATTCCCGGGCCGTCTACCGCGCCATCCCCGCCCGCGCCGCCGCCACCCTGCGCGTCATCGACCTTCCCGAGCGCTGGGAAGGGCTCGTCGCCAACCCACTCGTCGCCTCCGCCCTCCGCACCGCCGGAACGGAACCCGAAGACGCCCTTTGGCTGGTCCGCGATCCCGCGACCCGCGCCTGGTTCGACCGCCTTGCCGGCCGCGAAGCCCTCCTCGCCTGGCTCCCCGCCCAGGAAGGACAGCCCCCGGCCCTGCTCGCCGCCAGCTGGCTCGGCGGACAGGCCCCGTTACTGCGTCAGGAGCTCCTCCTCTTCAGGCTCCCCGACTTCCAGCGGATGCCCACGGCCTTCCCCGGCCGCGCCGTATGGCGCGTCAAGGGCCTGGACCTCCCCCGCGGATGGAGCCTCACCCTCTCCTTCGCCGACGGACTCCTCCTCGCCTGCCTGTCCCCCAATCCCTGGGCCATCGGCGAACTGCTGGGCGCCCACGACGGCACCATACCCCGCCTGCTCGACGCCGGCATCGGCTTCGACGCCCTGGCCGCCCGCGACGACCGCTCCATCCCCTTGCAGCTCTGGATTCGCGACGACTGGCCCACCCCCGCCGCCTCCGCTTCTGTCGCGGCCGCTCCGCCGGCCGCTTCCCCCGCCGCCGCCCCCCCCACCCCCCTCGGCCGCACCATCGACATCCACCGCCTCGACGGCGAACGCATGGAAGCCACCGGCCTCTCCCTCGACCTCGCCGACTGGACCGATTCCACCCCCCTTCCCGATCTTGCCCCCCTCGGGCAACTCCTCGGCGATGCCCCTTGCGCCACCCTCGTCCTGCGCCGTTCCCTTCCCAAACAGGCCCTCCGCCAGACCTGGCTCCAGGGCGATTTCCGCCATGGGATCCGCATGACGACGGAAATCGCCGGCGATCCGCTGGTACTGGCCCTCCTCGACGGCGACTTCAGCGGCCGCCTCTCCTTCGGCATCATGCGCACCCTCGGGCTTTCCGGACTGAAAGTCCCCACCCTGCTGGCCGCCACCCCGGTCCCCGACCCTGCCGCCGCCCGGGCCGCGGCGGGCCGCATCATGGATTCCTGCAACGCCCGCTACCGCGGCGCCTTCGTCTTCCGCCCCAAGACCCTCCCCGACGGCACCGTGCTCTGCGCCCTCGAAAGCGCCGGCGGGAACGAATGGGTCGACGAGCTGGCCCCCACCGACCGCCCCGCCTGGGCCATCCACGGCGGCTGGCTGCTGCTCGCCAGCAACCGCGCCGCCCTCGAAAAGCTCCTCGTGGCCGCCCCCCCCTCCCCCTCCGTCGCCGCCCCCTGGATTCCCCCGCCGTCGTCCGCTCCGCCCACCGCCGCCCTCTGGCTGGACTTGCAGCGAACCGGCACCACCTTCATCCACCTGGCGGCCATGTGGTCCATGGCCCAACGCTTTCTCGGCGCCACCACCGACCCCGCCGTACAATCCGCGCTCGACGACCTCCGCGCCTGGCTCGAAGCCCTGCGCCCCTACGGCCAAGCCTCGGCCATCTGGGCCCCGGAGCCCCCGCTCTCCAGGGTTACCCTCACGCTCGGTCACTGACCGCCCCCCCTCGCTCCCCGCGAAACCGGAGCGCGGCCGTCTCCGCCCGCCCCTTGTTTTCATGGGCATCAACATGTGGAAAAGTATGCCATAATCCATTGCTTTTCCGTAATCTCAAAACTGTCTCCAGCGATTCCTTTGGCGTCCCTCCCGCGGGGGCGCGGCCAGGGAACTGGTTAAGCTTTTCTTTAACTTCCCGGAAGTTTCCCGCCCACAAGGTCGCGCGGAAGTGCGACCCGTGGAGAGTGCAACGGGAGGGACGCGCTTCCGCGCGTCCGCAGTGGAAATGCCTGGCGGGACAATGGAATGACGCCCCACCATTTCTTGACGCCCTCCCATCCGGTGGCCCGCCTTCCAGGGGCGCCCATTCCCTTGCCGCGCCCCGCCCCGAAATATTTTTCCAATCATTGGAAAACTGCCGAAAATTTTTTCCAATCATTGGAAAAATCGGCCCAAATTTTCCAACCATTGGAAAATATTTTTCCAATCATTGGAAAAATCACCCGAAATTTTCCAACCATTGGAAAAAAGTTTTCCAATCATTGGAAAACTCCCGCTTCCCCCTCCGGCGGCCGGTGGTTTCCGGGCACTGCACCGGGCGCGCGGCGGACGTCGCCCAACGCCGCGCTCCGTCGCCCATAAATCTTCCCGCGCGCGTTGCACGCGCGCATCGCGCGGAAACTAGGGCTTGCCAATCGCCCCCCCATGGCGTAAAAATGTCTCTACGCGTCCGTCAAGGGTTTTACCGCGCCGGTAGAACGTTTCGACAACGGACCGGAAAGGAACGGATCATGACAACGACAGCCAGTCTCTTCGCCTGGAACCGCCGTGGCATCGCCTTCGGGGGCGCCCTCCTTGCGGCCGCCTGCACATTCCTTTCCGCGGCCACCGCCCGCGCGGAGGCCATCCTCCAGGTGTTCAACCAGAGCCACAACGAGATCGCGGCGCGCCTGCCCGAAATCGCCGAAGCCGGCTACACCGCCCTCTGGGTCCCGCCCCCGACCAAGGCCAACGGCGGCATGAGCGTGGGCTACGACCTCAACGACCCCTTCGACCTGGGCAACAGCGACCTGCGCGGCACCTGGAGCACCCGCTACGGCACCGAAGCCGACCTGCACAACCTCATCGCCATGTGCCACCGCTTCGGCATGCGCGTCTACTTCGACAACGTCATGAACCACCGGTCCTACGACATCCCCGGCTACAACGAGAACACGCCCACCGACGTCTACCCCGGCATGTGCCCCGAGGATTTCCACGTCCGCACCACGTCCGACGGCTTCTACCGCAAGTGGGACAACGTCCGCAGCTGGGACGACGAGTGGCAGGTGATGTTCCTGGGCCTCTCGGACCTGCTGGACATCGCGCACGAGAACTACTACGACGAATACGGCAACGGCCCCTACAACGCGAACTTCGGCCCCTCCGAAGGCGGCTGGCACCTCAAGCCCTTCATCGTCCGCTACGCCTACCACAAGGAGGACACCTGGAAGCTCTTCGACCGCATGCCCTACCCCGGCAAGACGAACGACGACTACCACCCCGGCGACGGCGCCCTCCAGAACACCGACGGCGACAACGGCCTCAACCTCTACACCGGCTTCGAGAACGTCTCCTGGAACCCCGACGACCCGGCCACCGCCGCCCTCATCTCCGCCAACGCCGCCTGGTTCGACGAGCACGACGCCCGCAACGGCGTCTCGATGAAGCTCATCGAGGACTTCCCCAATTTCTACAAGGAGCAGGTGGACGACTACCTCAACCGCGCCGTCCGCTGGCTCGTGGACCGCACCAAGGTCGACGGCCTCCGCCTCGACGCCGTCAAGCACGTCCCCTACGACTTCTACGGCGCCAGCTGGGGCGACGACAAGGACGGCTCGAACTACGGCTACATGGGCCAGGCCCAGTGGCAGTTCAACATGACCCGCGGCTTCCACGACTGGGAGAACCACCGCGACACCGTCTTCGCCATCGACTCCCCCCGCAACGACCTGATGGCCTTCGGCGAGCACCTCGGCAACCCGCCGCCGCAGGGCCCCTACGTCTCCACCGGCATGCGCCTCGTGGACGACCGCCTCCGCAACGAGCTCAACTGGCGCTTCAGCGCGAACCAGCTGGAGGGGTTCGACAACGAGTTCGCCGGCAGCGAACTCGGCCCGGACTGCGGCGTCATGCACGCGCAATCCCACGACAACGACTTCGTGGACCGCAAGCCCCTCCACCACGCCATGTACTTCATGCGCCGCGGCCTCGGCCTCGTCTATTCCGACGGCAACAACCACGCCGCGACCCTCACCGGCTCCGGCGGCGCCTTCCCGCGCTGGGCGCTGACGGACTTCCTCGGCCAGTGGGGCCAGAAGCAGATTCCGACGCTCCTGCACGCCCACGAGAATTTCGCCCGCTACGGGCAGTACGGCCGCTGGGCGCAGGGCAACTTCGTCGCCTGGCAGCGCGGCGGCGAGGGCAGCTGGGCGTCCATGCTCTTCCAGCTGAACTCCGGATGGGACTTCTGGGACTACGCCCACACGAGCGGCGATTTCCCCTCCGACGCCTACCTCTACGACTACGCGAGCGACTACGAACCGTACATGCCCCACAACGACAACGGGAACTGGGACGCCTGTCCATACGCCTGGGGCGGCGAAATCGCCTCCACCGTCAAACTCCCGCCCAACTCCTACGCCATCTGGAACTGGAAGAACCCCGACCCCTCCGCTCTCTATCCTTCCCCGTACCCCGAGTGCTTCGTCAACTCCGACGACCGCATCATCGCGCCCGATTCCCGCGTCATCACCATCCTGGAAGACGGCAAGATCGTCGACCCGGTCATGGTCGTCCGCAAGGACGGCGTGGACGGCGATCCGAACTTCAACCCCTACGGCGTCGCCGACACCAACGCCAACGACTACGCCTACACCATCGCCATCCCGCGCGTGACGGGCGGCACCAACGTCACCCTCGCCGTCAAGGGCGACGGCTCCGCCGAGACCCTCATGCTCCGCCTCGACGGCGGCATGGACTTCGGAAACGGCATCGAAGGCACCCGCCAGGACGGCGACCGCGCCGGCTGGAAGGACCTCCGCGACAATCCGCCGGGCGCCGCGCACGACTTCGACCTCGGCTTCGAAGTCACCACCAACTGGTTCACCCGCCGCATCTGGTCCGAGAAATTCGCCGCGCCCAATTCGGACTACTGCTGGATCGGGACGAGCGGCGCCCACACCTACCAGGTGACCGTCGGCTCCGCCATTTCCGTCGAGACCAACGAAACCGCTTACAGTGGGGCCAGCATCGAGGCTCCTGCTTTCGTTTGGCACCATCCGCTCATGGACACGGAACCCCTGCCCGTGCCCGTCGCTTCCGCAGCCTCGGCGGCCGCCTCCTCCAAGGCCCCCGCGAAATCCGCCCCTCCGGCCGTCCGGGCCCTGGTCCCGCGTGCGTCGGCCGGGTGGATCGGCGCGACCTACATCTTCGCCGACGGTTGGTACAAGGGCGACGGCCAATACAACGGCGAGTGGACGCCCGGCAATTTCAACGGCACCAACCTCGGCACCGTCACCAACACCCTTTACTTCGGCGGCCAGGCGCAAACCTACGGTGAAAGCGACGGCGAAGGCAATCCGGCCCGCGTGCGTTGCAACATCCTTTCCGGCAACACCCTCGTCTCGACCCACACCAGCACGCTGTATTGGTACGACTACATCCCGAACAACAACTACTTCGAGAGCCGCACGGGCAACAGCGGCACGTGGGCGCCTCTCGCGATCGACCTGAGCGGGCTGGAGGACGGCGCAACCTACACGATGTCCGTCTGGTTCGAAGCGGACGGGGCGAGCGGAGCCGTCTACGACAACAACGGCGGCGACAACTACGTCGCGACCTTCACCGTCAAACTGGACGACAGCGGCAGCGGCGGCGGCGAAGGCGGCGGCGACGACCCCTCCCCCGAGACGCGCGCGACCTGGATCGGCAAGAGCTACGTGAATGCCAACACCGCGTGGTACACCGCGTCGGGCCGGGACGCCACCGACCCGGATGCGTGGTGGCCGGACGACGGGAATTTCAACGGCAAGAATCTCGGCTACCTGCGGACCCTTGAAGTGGGCGGCCAGGCGCAGACCTACGGGGAAAGCGACGGCGAAAACCACCCGGCCCGGATGGGGTGGAACCTCCTCTCCGGCGGCACGATCGTCGCGAACGGCTCCGTGCCGCTCCCGTGGCTCGTCTACACGAACAACAACAACTACTTCCAGAGCGGCGGCAGCACCTTCGCCCTGACGCCCGTCGATCTTTCCGGTTTGACGGAAGGCGCGACCTATTCGCTCGCCGTCTGGTTCGAGGCCGACGGGGCCGACGAGGCCGTGTACGACAACAACGGCGGCGCCAACTACATCGCGACCTTCACCTACGGCGATGCGCCGGCCATCGACACCCGCGTCATGCCCCAGTTCCAGACGGACGCCAACGGCACGACCATCTGGGCCAAGACGTCCCAGGAGCAGGGTGCCCGCGCCTTCCTCTACTACACCACCGACGGCATCCACTGGCCCGAAGGCGGCGGCGGCGTTCCGGCCAACCGCGCCACGACGGCCGTCCAGGGCAATTGGGTCGCCAATTCGGACAGCGGCTCGTGGTGGCGCTTCGACCTGCCCGCGTTCGAGTCCGGCACCCCTCTCCGCTACAAGATCTCCGCCTTCCGCGAAATGGGCTACGAAGGCAACGGCTGGGGCACCATCTGGCCCGGCGACGCCGACGCCATCCACAACAAGAAGGTCATGATGAGCCTCTGGACCATCCCCGGCCTGGACTTCACCACCCAGCAGTACCACAAGCACCTCGACTACAACTCCTGGACCACCGGCTTCGAGGACGGCTACCACCTCGTCACCGCCCGCCTCTTCCTCAACCGCGACGACGGCGCACCCGTCGCCAACACCTTCCGCCAGACCTTCTACCTCGACCGCCACACCCCGAACGGCTACTTCCTCTATCCCTCCGAGGACACTCCCACCTTTGGCGACAGCGACTACGGCATGGTCATCAAGACCGACAACACCGTCGACCACGTCTGGGTCCACATCACCGACTCCGACGATTCCAACGACGGCGTCGGCAACGGCATCACCACCAACGGCGTCGTCGAATGGGCCCCCGCCGTCCAGCTCTCCCCCTGGACCCGCGAAATGGCGCAGGACACCGCCACCACCAAGATCTGGCGCTTCAACTACTCCCAGATCCCCCATACCGGCACCGCCACCATCCGCGTCCGCCTCTGCGAAGTCTCCTCCGCGCCGACCAACACGTGGAACCAGTCCAATCCCGCCCTCGACAACATTGAAACCCTCCACGTCACCGAACTCGTCAAGACCGCCAACACCCGCGGCCCCGAAGAACGCTTCTTCATCGAGTGGCCCGACACGGACGGCACCCTCGTCGAAGCCGGCTGGGACATCCGCGTCAAGTACACCGCCCGCATGGTCCAGGGCCTGACCGACGCCGAAATCTTCGAGAAGTTCAAGATCTACGTCAACTCCACCAACGACGGCTCCACCGTCCGCGGCGACCTCCAGCCCGCCTCCGAGCTCGACATGCGCCACGACTGGGACTGGGGCGGCGACGGCAGCGGCCTCAACACCCTCACCTTCCGCATGCCCAACGTCTACAACGGCATCGACTCCTGGCGTTACGCCCTCACCGTCGACTTCGACAACGAGAACGCCAACGGCAAATACTCCAAGACCGCCACCCGCCTGATCCGCCACAAGGGCGCCCTCCTGCCCACCTGCATCATCACCACCCCGCCCGAGACCGACTCCGACGGCGTCAAGTGGATCATCACCATGGAAGACTCCGTCGCGGCCGCCACCCCGAGCAACCGCGTCCTCCGCGAGACCCCCATCGTCGTCCTCACCGACTCCCAGGCCACCAACCTCGCCCTCCGCTTCGTCACCCCCGAAGGCTACGGCGCCGCCATCTCCGGCACCCCCGCCGTCTGGCCCACCAACGACCTCCTCCGCCTCACCAACGTCGCCAGCAACGGCACCACCATGACCTGGACCTTCGCCTGGCAGGTCACCAACGCCGGCGCCTACCGCTTCGAGGCCGAGGTCGCCGCCGACAACTCCGGCCACCAATTCTCCGTCGACCGCAACACCGCCGCCCGCTCCGCGACCATCCGCTTCCGCCAGCTCGTCCACGTCGCCGACACCAACGACGTCGACTGGGACGACGACGGCATCCTGAACCTTCGCGAAAACGACTCCATCGAGCTGCCCAAGAGAACGGACGAAACGTGGACCCAGGACGAAGTCTTCGACTACTGGTCCACCGGCAAATCCGACACCTCCTGTCCCGACACCGACGGCGACGGCCTCCCCGACGGCCTCGAACTCGGCTACCGCACCGCCCCCGAGGGCACCGATTCCGCCTGCGACACCAACGGCGACGGCTGGCCCAACTTCATCGGCGACATCGACCCGCCCTTCTACAACACCCTTCCCAGCAAGGACAGCTTCGAGCCCGGCGTCATCTCCGATGCCGGCACCGGGGCCGACCGCACTCGCATGGTCGTCGGCTCCGTCACCGACCCCCGCAATCCCGACAGCGACTTCGACGGCATCCCCGACGGACTCGAAGACGCCAACCACAACGGCTGGACCGAAGGCGACGGGAATCCCCTCCCCACCGACTGGACCCCCTACAAGGAACACAACTGGGCCGACGGTAAGATGGCCGGCGAAACCTGGGAAGAAACCTCCCCCTGCATCGCCGACTCCGACGCCGACGGCCTCTCCGACGGCTACGGCGAAGACAAGAACGGCAACGGCTATACCGACATGGCCCTCCTCCGGCAGGACGGCACCCTCGTCCCCATCACCCCCGCCGACTACCCCGCCCTCGGCATCGGCATCGACACCCTCAGCACCGCCAACTCCCCCTCCACCCTCCCGCAAAAACCCTACACCTCCCGCGCCATCGACTACGACGCCCTCTTCGCCGCCTTCAACGTCACCGACCCCGCCGCCTCCGGCACCAAGCAGACCAACGGCTGGCCGCGCCTCGTCATCACCGAAACCGACCCCCTGAGCACCGACACCGACCACGACGGCCTCCCCGACGGCTGGGAAAACAACTACTCCCTCGACCCCCTCAACAACGGCGTCTACGACTTCCGCACCGGCCAGTTCACCGACGACCCCACCCACGGCGCCCGCGGCAACCCCGACAACGACACCTTCATCCAGGGCGGCGAAATCGTCCCCTACGACAACGCCGCGGAACTCCTCGGCGGCACCAACCCCCGCTCCCCCGACAACGGCTCCACCCCCGGCGACAACCCCGGATCCATCACCATCGGCGCCGGCGACGAAATCGGCGAGGTCAACGGCACCAAGTTCTACACCGAATACACCCAGTGGACCCTCGACGACCTGATCGCCCTCGACGACTACAACCAGGGCGGCAACTCCTCCGACATCTACCGCTGCGGCGACGGCTTCGACTCCTCCCGCGACATCGTCGCCTTCTACTTCCGCGACGGCGGCGACCCCGCCGCCGGCGGCGACGGCAAGCTCTACTTCCGCGTCGACCTCGACGACCTCAAGGCCTTCGCCGAAGACTCCGCCCTCAACATCTACGTCGCCATGAACTTCGGCAACTACGGCAACGGCATCACCTGGCTCCCCGACGACGTCAACTGCGAATCCGTCATGAAGTGGAACGCCGTCTCCGGCGTCTACGACTCCCAGAACGGATGCCTCTACGTCCAGAACGGCACGGAATCCTACGAATTCAAGCCCGGCTACCACGGCGCCTACTTCAACAGCGAAGTCGACATCGTCGCCTGGTCCATCGACCGTTCCGTCCTCACCGACGCCGGCTGGAGCGGCATGGGCGACAAACTCCTCTTCCAGGTCTACACCACTCGCGACTTCACCAACGACGACGGCGGCTCCGGCGACAAGGGCGGCCTCAACGACTTCACCGACACCATCGGCGACGACTGGATCTGCTCCGACTACGGCCAGGACTGGAACTACATCCACCAGAACGCCAAGTATTCCACCTGCGTCAGCAAGAACGGCAGCAGCGGCTGGAACGACTGCGGCAAGCACGCCAAGCTCGCCATCGTCGCCCACGGCAACCAGGCCGTCGAGCCCGCCCACACCATGCACGGCCTCGTCGACAACGGCGAAGGCGGCGGCTACCAGCGCCCCGTCAAGATCCACAACATCTACACCAACTGCCCCATGAACCTCCACATCACCCCCACCCTCGCCATGGCGATGGAGTGGGCCGGCGTCGGCACCGAAAAGACCTGGTTCTCCGGCCCCGCCTTCAACGACGCCATCCGCGACGGCATCGCCAAGGGCGCCTTCCGCCTCCTCGGCTCCACCTACTCCGACCACATCCTCAAATACTTCCCCGACACCTTCAACGCCGCCAACGCCGCCATGGCCCAAGACACCCTCAACGCCATCTACGGCCGCGGCTCCAACGTCGTTTCCACCAACATCTTCTGGCTCTCCGAGCGCGTCGCCGACGCCAACATCCTCCGCCGCCTCGCCCTCATGGGCTACAAGGCCACCGTCGTCGACCAGACCCCGCACGTCCTCGAATGGTTCGGCCGCCAGAGCGCCCTCGGCGACGACTCCTACAAGATCCAGCGCTACTGGGCCTACGACACCGACAGCGAACAAGGCCAGGAAATCAAGGCCTTCGTCCTCTCCTCCTCCGCCGAACAATTCCGCTTCGACAACACCGACAGCGGCCTCTCCTCCGACCTCCGCCACCTCTTCCTCCGCCGCGCCCGTTCCGGCGGCACCGCCATCTCCTCCATCTTCTACCGCTGGGAAGACTTCACCTCCACCGAAAACGCCAACGGCTACGACCACAACCTCCGCTGGATCGCCAACCACCCCTGGATCCAGGTCGTCACCCTCGAAGACGCCCTCGTCGACCCCGGCCTCTCCAACGAACTCGTCTACAAAGACATCTGCGCCACCAACGGCATGGGCATGCAGGACTGGGTCCACCACGCCTGCAACGGCAACTACGACTACTGGTACTACGGCGACGCCTCCCGCGAAAACCACTCCCGCAACCTCGAATCCCTCTACGACAAAGTCTTCGAAGTCCGCCAGGGCACCAACCTCCCCTCCGGCACCATCTACGGCGACGCCACCAACGGCATCGTCAAGGCCGCCTGGACCGCCGTCGCCGGCATCACCAACGCCAACGTCAAGCGCCTTGCGGAGGCCACCATCTTCGCCTCCGCCTTCGAGACCGCCTTCCACGACGAAGACCACAACAACCTCGACCGCTGGTCCTTCGGCGAATACATGTTCCCCGCCACCGACCGCGACAAAGGCCTCATGTCCATGGCCTGGCGCGCCCAGTCCCGCACCCGCCTCGCCGCCGTCTTCGCCGAAGTCGACGCCTGGGCCGCGGCCCACGACGGCCTCAAGGCCTACTCCAAGGACATCGACCTCGACGGCGAACCCGAATACATCCTCCGCAACGACGCCGTCATGGCCATCTTCGAAGCCGAAGGCGGCCTCATGACCGGCGCCTGGCTCAAGGACGGCACCAACGTCTGGCAGATGGTCGGCAACTTCGCCGCCCAGCCCGAAACCGGCTACGAGACCCAGTCCGCCACCGCCGAATCCACCCGCGGTACCGCCATGAAGGACATCACCATCGGCGGCACCTCCACCGTCGCCGACATCTTCACCGTTACCACCGGCACCGGCACCCTCACCTTCAAGAGCGGCACCCTCACCAAGACCGTCTCCCTTGACGACGCAACCGCCAACGCCTTCTCCATCTCCTACTCCGCCTCCGGCAAGCAGATGTACGTCCGCAATGCCCTCTCCCCCGACCTCTCCACCCTCCTCCTGCGCGGACAGTCCGCCATGACCGAAGAGAGCTCCGGCAACACCCTCACCCTCACCACCGCTTATGGCACGAACGCCGTTAGCGCCGCCCTCTCCGTCACCACCGGCAGCATCAACACCGCCGCCACCGACAAGGACGGCGACTGGGACACCATCAACATGCGCAACGCCGCCCAAGCCCGCAACGTCGAAGTCTCCGGCTCCGGCACCCTCGCCTACACCCTCGCCTTCAGCTCCGCCGAAATCGAGCCCCCCGCCCCCGAACACATCGCCCCCGCCTGGTCCGAACTCCCCGCCCCCGCCATCACGACCGGCGAAACCTACACCTTCACCCCCGCCAACTTCGCCACCGGCACTCCCGCCCCCGACATCACCCTCCGCTCCGCCGGCGCCCCTGACGAAACCTATGCCTTCGAAGACGGCGAATTCACCTTCACCCCATCCGTCATCGGCGCCTACCATTTCGTATTCCGCGCCACCAACGAGGCCGGCCAAGCCGACGCCACCCTGACCATCTCCGTTACCGCCGCGCCCTACGACCAATGGATGGCGGCCAAGGGGATCGTCCCACCTCCCGACCCCAATTCCACCAACGGCACCGCCTGCGGCCAGACCTACGAATGGCACTACGTCACCGACATCCACCCCACCAACGACACCCCTCTGGAAATCGTCATCACGAATGCCGCCAGCGGCACCTTCACCATCCCGGCCGCCTCCCCCAACCGCCTCTACAACCTCCTCTGGACCACCGACCTCACCCAGTCCTTCACCACCAACGACCTCGGTCTGGGCAATCCCTCCCAAACCATCCGCTTCCCCACCACCGGCTCCTGGTACGGCGGCCTCGAAGTCACCCTCCCCTGACATCCCCACGCTCCCGCGCCGCCCCGGAAACGGGGCGGCACCTTCGCGCCCAGTCCAACCTTTTTCTGGACATTCCCCCAAAACCCCATACTCTCCCCTCCATGAAAACTTCCACCAGCAAAACCAAGCCGCCCACCCCGGAACTCATCAACATCCACCTCCTCCCGGCCAATGAGCGGACCGCCGCGCGGCTCCGCATCTATGCCGCCTTCAAGGACGGAATCCCCGCCGCGGATGCCGCCGCGAAACTGCACTACCGGACCCAGACCGTCCGTACCCTCTATGCCCGCTTTGAAACCGAAGGCGAAAGCGCCGTACACGAAAAACCCCATGGCTTCGCCCTCCTGAACAAGTCCGCGTTCACCCCCGAAGAACGCGATGCCCTCGCCGATGCCGTGTTCCGCGGCGATCCCCGCGAATTGGCCCCGGGATTCTCCCTTTGGTCGGTCAAGGCCGTGGTGGCTTTCGCCAAGGCCCGCTTCGGGCGCGACATATCCACCGCAAACGCCCTTGGAGCACTGCACCGTATGGGCTTTTCCAAAACCGCCCCCATCCGTTGCAACCGGAAGGGCGTCCGCGACTGGACCGCCGAAAACTACCCCCTCGTGCGCTCTTTCGCCGCCGCCCGCGGCGCGCTCGTGTTCTGGACCGGCGAAACGTTCGCCCCGCCCATGCCGGCCAAGGTTCCTTCCCTTGAAAGCGCCCTTGAATCTTCCTCTCCGACCGCCCCGCTCAAATGCTTCTCGGCGCGTTGCAACCGCGGTGACACCTACTTCAGGAACTTCGAGGGCCCCCTGGAAACGGAATGGGTCAAATCGTTCTTCATGGGGCTCGTCGAAGACGTCGGCCAACCCGTCCTCGCCATTCTCGAGGAGCGCCGCCTGTTCCGCACCGTCGAAATGCAGGACTGGTTCCGTTCCATGCGGGAGGAAAAGAAACTCTGGACCCGTTTCCTCCCCGTCACCTGGCATCCCCTGCCCTTCCTGAAATCCTAACCGCTGGATACGGTTTGGGGCGGTTCGCGAAACGGCGTGGACGCGGCCCGCGGTGGAACGGTTCCTGCGCGACCATCTTCCGGCGCTCCCCGCGCCACATCTCACGCAACCACCAACCGAAAGGAATGACCCATGAAAAAGACCATCCTGATCGTCGACGGCGGTCCCCGCCGGAACATGAACACCGCCGCGCTCTGCGACGCCTTCGAGGAAGGCGCGCGCGCGGTCTCGCCCGACATCGACGTCGCGCGCGTCCGCCTCTACGACCTGCCGCCGTTCCGCGGCTGCGTCTCCTGCCTCGCCTGCAAGCTCAAGGGGCGCGAGACCGGCCTGTGCGCCGTGCGCGACAGCCTCGCCGACACCCTGCGGGCCGTCAACGAAGCGGACGGCTTCGTCCTCGCCTCGCCCATCTACTTCAGCGAATGGACGGCGGTGGCGCGGGCCTTCCTGGAGCGCCTCGTCTTCCCTTGGCTGCACTACACGGACTTCTCCTGCACCGCGCCCAAGAAGATGCCGCTCGCGTGGATTTACACGATGAACGCCCCCGAATCGATGATGCCCGGCATCCGCCAGCACCTGTCCATCCTAGAGGGCGCCGTCGCGCGCGCCCTCGGCGACCCGGAGCCGCAGTTCGTCGAGGCGCACTCCACCGTCCAGGTCAAGGACTACTCCCGCTACGCCATGGACGGCCTCGACCCCGCCGCCCACCTCGCCTGGCGCGACGCCCACTGGGACGCCGACCTCGCCGCCGCCCGCGCCGCCGGCCGCCGCATGGCGGAAAAAGCGCTTGCCGCAAAGCCCTAGGAAACTAGAATCCTAGTATCTAGAGATTTAGGTTTCTAGATTTCTAGATCGCAGGCCCCCAAAACCAACCCCAAATCCCCCATGAACCCATCCCCCACACCGGCCCCATCCGCCATCGCCGACCCCGCCGCGCGAGAGCGGCGCATCACCCGCACGAGCTTCCTCGGCATCGCCGCGAACCTCCTGCTGGCGGGGTTCAAGGCCGCGGTGGGGGTGCTGGCCAACTCCGTCGCCATTTTCCTCGACGCGGTGAACAACCTCTCCGACGCCCTGAGCTCGGTCCTCACGATCATCGGCGTCAAGCTCGCGCGCCGCCCTCCCACCGCGAGGCACCCGTTCGGGTTCGGCCGCATCGAGTACTTCAGCGCGGTCGCCATCTCCGTGCTCGTCATCGCGGCGGGCGCGGGTTCGCTGGAGGAGTCCGCCAAGAAGATCGCCGATCCGGGCACGCCCGAATACGGCGCGGTCACGCTGGCCATCGTCGCGGTCGCGGTGGTGGCGAAATTCCTGCTCGGCCGCTACGTCTCCGCGCAGGGCCGCGCGTGCAACTCCGACGCCCTCGTCGCATCCGGCGCGGACGCCACGCTCGACGCGCTGATTTCGCTTTCCACCCTCGTCGGCGCCGTCGTGTTCCTCGTCTTCGGGCTCAACCTCGACGGATGGATCGGCGCGGCGATTTCCCTGTTCATCCTCAAGGCGGGCGTCGAAATGCTGCTCGGCGCCATCGCCAGCGTGATGGGCCGCCGGCCCGACGCCGAAATCACCCGCCGCATCCGCGAGACGGTCAACGCCGTGCCGGGCGTCCTCGGCGCCTACGACCTCGTGCTGCACAACTACGGTCCCAACTCGGCGATCGGCTCCATCCACGTCGAAATCGACACCTCCCTCGACGCCGCGTCCATCCACCACCTCACGCGCGCCGTGCAGGGGGCGGTGCTCGAAAAGTTCCGCGTCTTCCTGACCGTGGGCATCTACGCGGTGGACCCCGCCCGCCGCGCCGACCGCAAGAAGATCGCGGAAACCGCGCGCCGCCATCCCGGCGTACTGGGCGTCCACGGCATCTTCTTCGACGACGCGGCGTCCGCCGGCTCCTTCGACGTCGTGGTCGATTTCACCGTCCGCGACCGCCCCGCCCTGCGCGACGCGCTCCTCGCCGAGCTCGCGCCGCTCTTCCCGGGACGCAAGTTCGCCATCAACTTCGACACCAACTACACAGACTGAGACCAAGCCCTAGATACCTAGATATCTAGAAAAGAAAGGCCCCCAAAAATGCCCTCCATCAAAATCCTCCCCGTCCGCTTCGCCGAAAACGGCTTCATGACGCAACCCTTCGCCCTCGGCGGCGAAGGCGCCGACGGCCTCGACCCGGCCGTCAAGTACCGCTCCTGCCTCCAAAACTGGCTCCTCGACACCGGGAGCGAAGTCATCCTCGTCGACACCGGCCTGCCCGCCGAGACGCCCGACTTCGCGGCGGACCCCGACGCCGCCATCTTCGTCGGCACCAAGATCAAGACCTACCTCGAAGCCCTCGCCGACCTCGGCTACAAGCCGGAGCAGGTCTCCAAGATCCTGATTACCCACAAGCACTCCGACCACACCGGCGAACTGCGCGCCTTCCCCAACGCGCAGATCATCTGCTCCGCCGCCGAGGCCGAAGCCGACGAAATCAAGCCCCACCACCCCACCGTCGCCGCGTTCGCCGACGGCCCCTACCACGAATTCCCGGCCTCCCAGCGCATCGCCGACGGCGTCTGGTACCTGCCCGCGCCCGGCCACACCAAGGGCAACTGCGCCGTCGCCGTCGAGAGCGACGGCCTGACGTGGCTCATCCACGGCGACATCACCTACACCGACGTCGCCCTCTACGAAAACAAACTCTCCGTCGTGTACGAAGACCTTGCCGCCGCGCGCGAAACCCTCGACCGCGTCCGCGCCTTCTGCGCCGCCCGCCCGACCGTGTACCTCGGCACCCACACCCCCGAAGCCCTCGAAAGCCACGCCGCGCGCCGCATCGTGGACCTCGCGAACCCGCCCGCCGTCATCCCGCCCGGCGACATCGTCTTCAAGACCCCGACCGGCAAATACGTCTGCTCCGTCTGCGGCTACGTCTACGACCCCGCCGAACACGGCGGCGTCCCTTTCGAAGACCTCCCCGCCGACTGGCGCTGCCCCCGCTGCCGCCAGCCCAAGGACAAATTCAACCGCGCCTAGGGCCGCCCCCGCGGGCCGGCCGGGCCTTTGCGGATCGACCATGCGGAAGCATGCCACGAC
>JAEEGG010011583.1_pt1 | contig 19186 bp, 15 predicted proteins | sample 9134161 | NCBI WGS metagenome assembly JAEEGG01 (sample SAMN16246543, study PRJNA631951) | gut metagenome | biome: gut microbiome; feature: rumen; material: CR-attached | host: Bos | place: Iran: Karaj | collected 2018-10 | reverse complement strand
CCCATAAGTCTTTAGCTTATGGGAGGTTCACCTGGAAGATGAAAGTCTGTCATTAGCTTATGGCGGAAGACATCTTGAAGAATCTGTTAAAGATGAAAAGCAAGGTGAAGATCTGAACGTCGAAGAAAAAAAGACAACTTATTATGAAAATAACCGTGTCTCCTGATGAAATCTATACAGAATACAGAGACAAGTTTTTTCATATACCCGAAGCAAGGTCCAGAACTATCAGGATGCGGAAGATCTGTGTGAAGATGTATTCATAAAGGTATGCCAGAAACTTGATCAGTATGATGATTCCAAATCATCACTGTCGACCTGGATCTACAACATCACCAAGAATACGGTCATAGATTATTACCGTTCACACAAATATGATCTTGAACTGCTTGATAACTATGATTATGAGGACGAGCCGGAAGAAGAATTATCCGAAGAGACATTGGCATTCCTGGCCAAGGCCTTGAATGAACTGCCTGTTCAGCTCAGAGATATTATCGTGCTCAGATATTATGAAGATCTCACTCTGAAAGAGATCTCAGACAGGATGGGGATATCATACGGCATCCTCAAGCTTAAGCACAAGGAAGCATTATTCCTGCTGAAAACTAAGCTTAAGGATCTTGTTTAGAACATTCAGACATAACAGACGCCCTTCAAACGAAGGGCGTTATGTTTTTTTTATATAATTTCTGCGGGAAAACCAAGAAGTCTTTAGCTTCTTTGGATGAATCGCTACACATGATAAAATATAAGTAGTTCTTTGAAAAGTTAATGTATGTGGTTCTGATTGCTAAACATCAATCAGGTAAAACATTAAGTGTAGGTTAGACTTCCTCAAAAAGATTAAATAAGAACACACAAACATTAAGTAGCGTAAAGAGTGTAAACTCAATACGGTAGCGGCTAAGTGGATAAGCCTGTAAGAATAAGGCTTCCCTTCGGGGTTGACAATAATAGCATGCTTCTTACGAAGCCCATAAGTCTTTAGCTTATTAGCTTATGGGAAGTTCACTTCAATATTAGCGGAATTAAGCGTTATTCCAGTTTTCGTCTATAAAATTGTACAGGGTATCCATATCTGATTCCTCGACTTTGGAAGTCGGGTCTTTTAAACTGATATTCATAAGGTCTTTGACCTTCTGAATTCCTTCATCACCGTATTTTGATTTGTAGTACTTCATCATGGTAAAAAGGGTTTTGTCCCAGCCTTCAAGCAGTACACCACCGGATACAAGATTAAGTACTTCATCATTGATCATTTTTTCTTCTATTTTTTACTCCTTTATTCGCCGATCCATTCAATTCTTACTTCATTAGCTTTAATAGCCACCCATTTATTGTTGTAGCAAGCCCAGTAGCAGGCTTCGAACACCCTACCTAAGATCCATGGCTGTTCCGGTTCCAGATTCGGATCGACTTTCATAGTCGTACCGTCAGGAACGGTATTTGTAGGTTCATTGCCCGAGATCGAGGTGTTATATATTTTTACACCACTGCCATCAAGAGAATACACTCTGGCCATCTTTGAATCAGGACGCCATTCACCGCCTGTAACCTGTTCGCTTTCTTTTTCGCTAAGAACTTTCTTTTCTTCAGTCATCACAACGTCCTCCTTTACCTCTTCATTTATACGTAAATTGCCGTTGTGGGGCAAAAAACACTATTTCTTATATATTGCTTATTAATATTATATTAAAATATTATTAACAGAGTATTTTAGATAATAATGCTTTTTTGATTTGTTTTCATTAAGGGGATATCTCAGGGGGTAGTTTATGAAAGAAAGATTATTGAAACTCTTACTGGTAGTCTTACTTGTTTTTTCGCTTGTGCCGAAGGCTGTATTTGCGGAAGGTGATGAAGCATCCGGCAATACAAATGATCCGATAGCGGAAACAGGAAACGACCCTGCTGAAGATAAAGACGACGATAAGAAGGATCCGGTTGTTGCTGAAGGAGAAGGTGAGGAAGGCGACCCTGTTACTCCTGTACCTGGCGATTCACCAAAAGACCCCGTAAACCCCGTTGATTCTGAAGAAGACAAGAAAGAAGAAGATAAAAAAGAAGAAGAAGAACCTCAGGGAGAAAAAGTCGAAGCTGTCGCTGATCTGCTTATGGCCAAAAAAGATGATGATGTTGATAAGCAAGAGGAAGAACAGCTGTATGAACGTACGATCCTGATGTATGTCATCGGTTCTGATCTGGAATCAGTTTCAGGGCTGGCTTCTTTTAATCTGGAACAGATCCTTAATTCAAATTTCTCTGAAGGAAATAAGATCAAATATATAATCATGACCGGTGGAACTGATGAGAATGAAGGCTGGTTTTTAGACAGCAGTTATCTTTATGATCCGAATGGTTCGAATCCTGATGAGATAAGTAATGAATACAACTGCATCTGGGAAGCCAAAGGCAAGGATGCCGCTGAGAATCCGGGCAAGCTGGTGCTTTTGGATGGTGATGGGATTTTCAATAAACCGGCAAAACCAGTAAGTGAAGAAGATGCCATATTACATCCGGAAAAATATGAATGGATGTCAGATCCGGAAGTATTGAAGGCTTTCATCAACTATGGCGTTAATAATTATCCGGCTAAACAATATGATCTGATCCTCTGGGATCATGGTTCAGGACCTATGGGCGGTTATGGCATGGACGAACATTCAGGAAATATGTTGTCTTTTGCCCAGCTTATCGATGTCTTTTCCGACAACAATCTCACCAGAGCAGGAAAGAAGTTCGATATCATCAATTTTGATGCCTGTCTGATGAACTCAATTGAACTGACTCTGGCTTTTGCGCCATATACCGATTACTACATCGCTTCCCCGGAACTTGTTCCTGGTGATGGTGAATATTATAGTGGCTGGCTGAATATGCTTGGAGAAAATCCGGGCATAGACGGTTATGATCTGGGCAAGAAGATCGTCGATGATTTCTATTACTATTACACAGAAGGCGAAGGAACACAGGAAGGCACGCTGGCTCTTGTCAATACGAAGGCTTTGATCAACAGCGGTATCGTTTCTGATCTGATCACGATGAACAACATCCTTTGTTCTGAACTTGAAAATCTCAAGTTCTATGATGAACTGGCTTCTGAACTGAATTCGATCCATTACGGAAACAATCTTTATTATGTCGATCTGGGCAATCTTGTTTCTCAGATCTGTGTAGCGGTCAAGGAATTTGATGAAACCTATGTACCGGTAGGAGGCAAGGATCTTGAAGTCAACGCTTATTATGATGTTGCGTTGCGAATCCTGAAGATCTTACAGAATGAGACCATCATCTATAACTGCTGTACCAAGGGTATCCATACGACCGGTGATTTCATGTACAGAGATGTCAATGGCGATATCATTTTTTCCGATCCTTCAACAATACCTGGCAGTGGCTTAGAATCAAGCGGAACTTATATCTACTTCACCGCGGTAAATTATTACCGGGATACGAAAGAATATATAACCGAGATAACTTCAGTTATAGAAAAGCTGCCGGATGGTGAATTAAAGACATTCCTTGGTGAATACCTGAAAACAATGAACCGTTGGAGCATCTTGGTCAAGACCGGTCAGACGATCACTCAGATGTTGAATGATGAAGACCTGGATTATAAAAAAGAAGATCTTGACTATGAAACTGTCGAAGGCCGCTGGAAATACAATCCTTTAGCCGGTGATGAAAGCGGAATCGATTTCTCGCAATGGAATTATTATATGAGAGAAATGGTCAAAAGCGTATCGGAAACATTCGCCAATTACAGTGAATATCACAGCTGGATGGATAAGATGGTCAAGCAGATGACTGAAGAGGCGATCGTCAAAAAGAACATTTCCTTATATGAAGCAGAAACGGTAGAGGGGAAAGGCTATCAGGTACGTTTTTCTGACATCAAAAAAAGAGTTATCGAAAACGTCAGTTACAATCTGGTCGCGGAAATACCGATCCTGAGAGATTATTTGATAGCCGAGAAAATGGAGTGGATGTTCGACGGTCAGAATTCCAAAAGCGGGGAACTGCCTATCGGCAGCGTTGATGGAAGTGAAGAATTTGATATGGATCTTGATAAAACCACTGTAGATACTTTTATTGAAGACTATATCAGATGGCTCAATGGCAGCGAAGCAAAATGGAATCTGGATCCAATAGATGAAAAATGGTTTGCCTTGAAAGATGGTGAAGGGAAACTTCATGTGGTGACGATGGAGATGTATCATGATTACTATCTGATCCCGGTCACTTATGAAATAGGCGGTAAAGATGAAGCCGGTTATCCTCTTGTGGAAATGGCGGCTCTGTTCTTTAAACCGGATGAGAACAGTGATGCCTTAGATCTTTCCTGGTTGATGATCAATGATGGTGGTGCCTATCGTCCGATCGATGCGCAAGATCTGAAGAAGTCAATGACCTTGAAACCATGTATGGCTATCGAACTGATGGTCTCTAACGATTACGCTCCGATCTCAACTTCGTTTGATATCGTTTATGATGAGAAAACCGGTAAGAACAATACCGATCAGATCAAACTGGTCTTTACCGATATCGATAATATTCCGGATATCAAAGATACGACCGGTGATGGCAAGAAACTTACTTCGCAGATCGTGGTTACTGATATCTATGGCACCAAGATCAATATTTCGGATATGATCGATAAACCGGATGGAAAAATATATGATATCAATTTTGCGAAAGTGATGGATGATGAATATGACGGCAAAAAACATTCACCAAGACTTGTCTTGAATGGTGTAACACTCAAGGAAGGCAGGGACTATAAGATCTCCGTGTGGGAAGGCGATGCTTCCTTTGATGAGATCGGTGAATATCAGGTGTACTTAGAAGGTATGGGCGATTATACCGGCAGCGGCTGGATGACCTATAGGATCCTGCCTGGCTACAACAACAAGAAGGGTGCCAATGCGATCTGGTATAAGGGCAGCGGCAATGGCTGTGAGTTTACCTATGAACGTTCCAAGGATCCGGAAATGACTTACAGACATTTCGCTGATTATGCAAAGCGGGCAGTCAAAGTCGATGGAAAAGTTGTTTCGGAAAATAATTATGAATACGCCAGTGGCTCTCTGATCATCAGACTCAAACCGGAATATCTGAATTCTCTGTCCGTCGGTAATCATGCGATCGTGGTCGTCTTTGATGATAACGAAAGCAAGCCGATCCGTTTCACGATCAGAGACAAAGAAGAAGAAAAGAAACATGAACCGGCTCATTACATCTTCCCGATCACCGGTGTTGAACGTATGTATATAAGCAGATAGTAACTTCTGAAAGGAGATACTGATATGTTGATACTCGTCGGAGCCTTACTGGTAAGTTATATCTTCCCGATAGGCACTTATTTCTACCTGAGGAATATCCATAAGGATGATCCGGTCTATAAGAAGGATTGCTGGGATTTGCTGTGGAATGGTTTACTGCTGGGTTTCCCGGTCTTTGGTTTTTCGCTTATCTGTTCGATCACTTTCAATATCACGGGTATCGGAGATAAATATCCGCTGATCAAACTGATCTTCAGCAATCTTGTCCTGAAGGCTCTTTCGGAAGAACTGATGAAGTTCTTACTCGCCAATAAGATCATCAAGAAAAATCAGGCGGTGATCAGTTTCCTGGAACTGATGGCTTATACGACGATCGCAGCTATTGGTTTTGAACTCATGGAATCAGTCGTTTATCTGTTCTCGGCCAATGTCGGTCAGATCCTGGTCCGTGGTATCACCAATATGCATGCGTCTTTCGGTCTGATCATGGGCTTTCTGATCGCTACAGGCTATAAGAAAGGCTGGAAACACCCGATCCTTATCGGTATCACAGCAGCCGTGATCGTTCATGGGGCATATGACCTATTCCTGGATGAATATTTCAATGATACGGATATAGGTTTGTTGCCGCTGCTGATCGCCTTTATCTGTCTGGTCATCAACATCGTAGCCATCTTCTTTATCAGAAAGAACAGAAACAACCCGTACTACAATGAATCGTTATTCCCGCAGGAAGATGCTGTTCCGGTTGAAGAAGCTGCTGTTGAAGGATCCGATAATACTGATCTTGAATAGAAAAAGGAGAATTCGTTGATGGCGGTTTTTTCCATACGATAGGAAAACCGTTCTGATAATAACTGCTTAATTATTCATGAAGGCACTTTCTTAAACGGGAGTGTCTTTTTATATTAAAATAAGAATAATTAATCAAATTGGGAGCTTACGATATGGTTTTTAAAAATATGATGGACGAAATATTCGAAAGAGGATTATTTGACTTTATCTGTCTTACCGCAGTTACATGTCTGATCTGTTATGTTTTGAGCACTTTTTTCATCAAAGATATAGACCGGGCAAGAAAGAAAAAAGGTCTTGCCGGCAAGACCGGTGACAGTCAGTATCTGTATAATACGATCAGGCTTCTGATCTGGACAGTCGGTATCATTATTATTCTCGGTCAGATAAAACCTTTAAAACCTCTTGGTGATACACTCTTAGGAGCCAGTGGTATATTGGCGATCGGTGTTTCGATCGCGGCGCAGACGACTTTCGGAAACTATATCTCCGGTTTCTTTCTGGCTGTTCATCATCCTTTCAAGGTCGGTGATGTCGTCTATCTGAAGGAAAAGAATATATCCGGTACGGTCAAACAGATCACTTTCCGTCACACCTGTATCGAAACGAAAAATGGCACGCTGATCACGATCCCTAATACGGTCATGAACAGCTGTATGATCGAAGATATGTCCAGTTTGGGTTATACAAGACCACTGGAGTTTTCGATCGGTAATGATACTGATCTGAATAAACTGAAAAAGATCATCAATAAAGTACTAGCGGAAAATGAGATGGCTATCAATTCGGATGTTGAGATATCGATCGAAGATTTTGATGGCAAGAGCTACAAAGTCTCTTTCCCTTTATCGGCAGCGACGATGAAGGAATATTCTGAACTAAAGAATGCGATCATTCCGGAATTACAGAAGGCTTTCAAGAAGAATAAGATCACGGTCATTTAATGAATAATAAGACGGATATATATACTGGCCTTTTTACAGAATTTCGCAACGGTTCTTGAGCGATTTTGGCTGATTTCTTGCAGAAATCGACCTTTTTCGGAGAGCTTAATACGACATGACTTTATTGGGCATAACCTACCGGTGTATCGATAAGGTGCTTGGTACATACCTGCTGATGGGCTGGAGCGGAAACCGTTTTTTAAATGGTACTTTGAAGGTGACCTTCTGTGCCTACAGGCCCTGGATCAGAGACCCTAGGATCGTTCCTTACGGCGATTTTATGAAGACGGCTACAGGCTATTCTTTTCCAAGCGGTCATTCGATGAATGCCTCAACAGTCTTTGGCGGGGGTGTTGTTCGAAGAGATCTGCCTTTTGTTTTGCGTATAACCCTTTTCCTGATCATGTCTTTAGTCGGTTTTTCCCGTCTTTATTTAGGAGTACATACGCCACAGGATGTATTAGTGGCCTTCATTGCCGGCATGTTTGTCATGTCACTGACGATATTGCTGCTTAGATGGGCGGAGGCTCATCCGGAAAAAGACTGGATCGTGGTAGTTACAGGCCTTGTCATAGCTTTGTTATTGGGACTTTACGCAGGTTTCAAGCCTTATCCGATCGATTATGACGCAGAAGGGAATATCCTTGTGGAAGGCGCCAAAATGGCCAATGATACCTTCAAGGCTATCGGTTGGGCTTCAGCTTTTCTGATCGGCTGGTTATTAGAAAGACGCTATGTGAAGTTTTCCACCGATATTTCTTTGCCGAAAAGATTTGCCCGCTGTTTTACAGGTATGATCGGTTTTTATATCGTGAGCCTGGTCAATGTGCCATTAGTCAAGATGTGGTTTTCCTCTCCGTTTGGCACGATGCTGTCCTGTTTTGTACAGATGTTTTATATATCTTTCCTTTTCCCTTGGCTGTTTATGAAGCTGGAGAAGCCGGATGAATAGTGATTAGAATATAAAAAGAACCCTGCAGCGGGTTCTGATGTTTTGTCTTATTTCAGCTTCTTGCCATCACTGAAGGCATTGCCGACCTTTTCACCTAAGCCCATATAGGCATTATTGAATGGATCAAAGGCAATCGGTCTCAGCTTCTTGAGATCAACTTTGCCATCTGTTACGACGCTTTCATCAGCGCTGACATTGACGATCTCACCTACCAGGATGCCATCATTGAAACTCTTGACCTTGCATTCAAGGGCCAGCGGCAGTTCAGCGATGAGCGGTGCATTAACGTACTCGCTCTTTGTGGCATGGAAACCGGCCTTCGCGAACTTATCAGGGACATTTCTTCCCGATTCAATTCCCACATAGTCACAGGCTGCCACTTCTTTTTCAGTAGCCATTGAAACCGTAAAGGCACCGGTCTTAGCAAAATTATCTGTTGTCTTGTGTTCAGACAGACTGATGGAGATCTCGTTGAAATCCGTCGTGATTCCCCAGGCCGCATTCATGGCATTCGGCACCCCGTTTTCATCATAAGTCGCGATGATAAGTACCGGCTGCGGATACATAAGCGGCTTGCTGCCAAAATTGATTCTGCTCATTTTTCTTCCTTCTTTCTTTATTATCCCTACATCTGGATACTGACTTCCCAGCTGTTGCCGTTATTTCTGCTCAGCAGAATTTCACTGTAATGTTCCAGCAGTTTATAGTTAAGTTCATCAATATAGAACTCACCTAACGGATCATTTTTCAGCTCCGGAAAAGTGATCCTTATGACGTGATGTTCACTGTTTTCCGAACAGATCAGTTTGAAATCCGCCACTGAAGCCGGTTCAAGTTCATTATTGAAGACCGGATAAAGCAGTTCATCACATATATAGGAAAACAGTCTGATCTGCTTGCTGTTGGTATCGTAATTGGCAATGAATTTCTTGAGCTCAGAATTAAGTGAGTGCAGATCAAGCTGCTCTTTCATGAGTCTTCTCTCGTACATGCGCGTGCGATACAGGAATCTCTGCGTCAGCAGCTTTTTCGGATGATCAAATACCTCTTCGGCGCTGCCCTGTTCATAGATGCCCTTTTCGGCTAAGAAGATAACCTTGCTGGCAATGTTTTTCGCAAAACGCATTTCATGGGTAACGATGACACAGGTCATGCCTTCGTTAACCAGATCTCTGATAACTGATTCAACTTCATCGACCATCGTCGGATCAAGTGCCGATGTCGGCTCATCAAAGAAGATTACTTTCGGATGCATAGCCAGGGCTCTTGCGATTGCGACACGCTGTTTCTGTCCGCCTGATAAAGATGAAGGCATATTGTTTTCTTTGCCTTCCAGACCAACTCTCTTCAGAAGCTTTTTCGCTTCGCTGATCGCTTCTTCTCTCGGCGTCTTATTAACGACCGTGGGAGCCAGGATTATATTTTCCAGAACACTCAGATGTGAAAAAAGATTGAAGTGCTGATAGACCATGCCCATTTTGCGGCGAATGCCATCAAGATCGGCATGCGGATCCAGGATGTCTTCCCCATCGATCAGGATCTGTCCTTCATCCGGAACGATCAGTCTGTTGATGCAGCGCAGCAAGGTGGATTTGCCACAACCAGAACCGCCGATTATGACGACACTTTCGCCATCCTGAATATCCAGGTCGACGTGCTGTATGATAGGACCATTTTCATAGCCCTTGGTAACGTTTCTGATACTGATCATGCGCTCACCTCATTCCTGCTTCTGTTTCTGATCGCTTTAGCAACAGCCTTGACGATCATGCCGATCACAAAATAGATGATGGTGATCGAAATGATGCCGAAGAATGCATCCAGGGTCCTTGAAGAAACGATCGAAGCGGCTTTGGTCAGATCGACGATCGCCAGATAGCCGACAACGGAAGTTTCCTGCATCGTTGAAATAAACTGATTGATATAAAGCGGCATAGCTCTTTCAACGGTCTGAGGCAGCACCACATAATAGAAAGCCTGCCACTTGTTCATGCCCAGGGTACGGGCGGCCTCGATCTCACCTTCCTGGACCGTTGCCAGGGCCGTATTGAATATTTCTGACAGGTAAGCTCCGGCTTTGAAAGTCAGACCGATCGCTACCACCAGCATCAAAGACAGTGAAGATCTGCCGAAGATGATATAGACCATGATCATCAGCAGCACCATCGTAGGGATCTCTCTTAAGCCCATAGCGAGGACATTTCCTGCTTTGTTGACAGATCTGTTTCCTGAATTCTGCATCAGTGAAAGGATGATGCCAAAGATCGTTCCTAAAATAAAACTCGCAAAAGTCAGGATCAGTGTTGACCGCAGACCTTCCAGAAAAAACAGATAACGGTTTTCAAGGATGAAAGTAGCATATATCTTGTCCCACAATGTATTAAAAAAATCAATCATGTTTTACTTCACTCTCCCATTGCTTCCAGATCGATCGTAATATCCCGCTGAATTTTCTGAACAAAGTACACCGGTACCTCATCCATGGGATCGGATACAAACAGTCCTAAAGACTCGGCTTCTCCGGCATATTCGATGGAAAAATAACCGCCGCCGATATCATAAACGCCGTTTTTTAATCCCATGACAGAATCATCATAAACTGTTCCGATGTATTCCAGCTGATAATCGCGAGCGTTCGCAAAATGTTTCAACGGTTCAAAGTCAAAGCCGGTCGCGGTCGTTTCACCGGGTTCCCGAAAGGCCCGCGGATAACCGCTTATATCAAAAGCAACTTTCAATACTTTGCCTTTTCCACTCATTATGATCTCCGGTTCTTCATAATCATCTTCAAAGTTTGCCTCACTTTGAAGATATTTCTGATAGGTTTCAGTCTTTTTGAATTCCTTCAGAAAAGCGTTGAATTCGTCCCGCAACTGTTTATCCTTGAAGATCCATCCGTAACCGGTTTTTTTGATCTCCGGTTCGATCTTTATCAGACCCTCGCTGTTTTTGTCCATCATCCTCCACATGGAATCATCGACCGCGATGGCATCGACTTTGTCATAGCCCAATGCCAGCAGCATATCGGGAGTAGAGTCATAACGGAACAATTGCATATCGGTACGCGGTGTCAGGATATAATCGGCCTCCCAGGCCAGATTGACCCCGACTTTTCTTCCTTCCAGATCGTTTATATCCGTGATCAGATTTGGTTCCCATTCTTTCTGACAGCCGCTGATGAATAACAGCGCAAGCAGAAAGATCAATACTCTTTTTATCATATTATCTATATTATATCGGCTCATTAACGAGATTTTAAGCTTGCCCATATTCTTTATACTGTCCGATCATAATTCCCATCAGCAGAATTCTTTTAAGTACGAAGTCATTCCTGATATGATTGATGATCTTCGGGGAATGTAATTGAAACTGCTTGTGTGAATTATGAGCTTTTCCAAATCGAGCTCTCTGGATACAACGCGATCGGCCAGGTGCCTCTGATACCACCTGATTTTCATGTCAAACGGAAATGGCTTTACGCCAAAAACCGTATATGATCCGCATTAGCACCCAAATTAAAAATCTCCTTAAAATATACAGGAGATCTATTGACATTGATCCACACTCACGAGCCTCTGTCAGCCAGAAAATGTGTTATCTGTTATCTGATGAACAGCAGGCCTGCGATGATTCCGCCAAGGAAACCGCCCGCATGTCCTGCCAGTGAGACACCCGGCATAAAGCTGACAATGATGTTAGGAACGATCATTCGGCCAACCAGATATATGTCACTGCGATCCCATTGACCATCGTCCTTATAAAGCAGAACAGCAAAATAGCCAAGGATACCAAAAACAACACCGGAGAATCCAACGGTATAGCCGCTGCTGAACATGGTAACTGAAAGACCTGACATCAGCATTGACAGAAAAATAGCCGCTGAATAGCTTCTTTTATCCGTATTTATCTCACAATATGATCCGATATTTACAAAAGAAAAAAGGTTGGCGGCGATATGTTCTAAACCTCCATGCATTAAAGCTCCTGTCAGAATGCGATATACCTGTCCGCTCTTGACCGCTGAAGGAAGCAATGCGAATCTTTCAATCGGGAAATAACCCAGGATCTGCAGAATGAAGACGATTATACAGGCAACCGTCCAGAATATTGTTATCGAAATACTGTTTCTTCTCATACTGATATTTTACGACGATTTTTATGAAAAACTCATTCTAAAAAAATAAAATCTCTGACCCTTTCAAGAATCAGAGATATTGTCTGCCTTTATGATAAAGATACTATTGTTTTCAGTCTTCCAGTTTATCTGTATCCTGCTGCATGTCCCCTTAATGCATCTTGCTTTCATCAGGAAGATAATTGAACCAGTCCATTGCCTCCTCCACTGACGAAGCAACTCTTCCGTTTTTCAGATAGAATTCGACAAGGATTGAGGCTTCACCCGATTTGCTATCCCTGCCCTGGAATTTATAGCCGTCATTCCAGTATTTGCCAGGTCCGACTATTTCTACACCGGCTGCCCGATATTCTTCATCATCATATGGGGAGAAACCTCGCTCTGCTTTTAAGCGTGTTTTTTCAGAAATCCTGCAGTATTCTGATTCAGGTGATTCACTTACTGACTTCGATGCCCTTTTTTCTCAAAACAGCGCTGCTTCTCTTGCCGGTTCCATCCACTACAAGACCGCCGCGAATCAGTTTCTTTGTCATTGAATTATCCTCATATTTGCTCATATTATATTACAGTCTTCACAGAACAGATCTGCAGACCCGAATTTACTCAGCTGCAAGTGTAATGATCATATCTGGGAGCACTACATTTCTGCCGTAATCGTATTGCGACTGCTCCTCTTCTGTGCGGCCAACCAGGGCAGCACCAGACGCTGAATTATCAGACACTACAAGCAAAGCAATACCCGGCAGTTCAAACAGATCTGTCATCAAATAGAACGAACTCGTTTCCATCTCAATGAGATCAGTATCAAAGGATTTTATCTCATCTAAATGGATATATTCCAAGGCGATAGACGGAGTGCAGAAAACACTGGCCTTGCGGATATGATAACCTTTGTTTTTACCGGCCTCTATTACCTTATCAACATAGTTCATATCCGGGACAACTCTTGTAAAAAGCATGTTTTCATGAATCGATTTTTTCATAAGATATGAATCCGCATAGCTGCCTGATATCGAATAAGATGGCGTACATACATCTCCCAGCTTGAAGGTTTCCTTCAAGCCTCCGACCGCACCGATAAAAATCATTCTCTTGAAAGACAGTTCAGCGCATAAAGCCATATGGTCGATCAGATTGCCTGCCGAAGATCCAATCTTGATCCAGGCGATGTTCAGCCCATCTTTCTCAACCAGATAACCCGCTATGTAAGCTCCTTCCTTTAATGTTGTGACTTTACAAGTTTCATCCATATGAAGTTTATATGGTGTAAAACTCGGAGCTATCACGAGCGCATCGTAGACAATATCCTCACTTAAGCCAAACGCCTGCTTTGCCATGTGTTCCGTGTTATATCTGTGAAATGTATCCACGATTCTTTTCAAGGACTCTTTCATTCTGCCCTCCACAATTATCGATTGTTTTCTCTTTCGTTCTACAGAAAAAGGCTCTGGATTATAAACTTGGAGCCTTCAAAATTGAATAATGTCCGTTAATCTAAACTTAATCGAACTATCCCTATAAACTTGAATTTGCCCGTTTCTCATTTTTCCTAACATAACGTGAGCATGTCTTTTCCTCGTCATTATTCAGGAACTACCCTGAAATTCACACATTTGTCATCAAGACAATCTATCGGCATTTCTCCCGCATTGATCTTATCGATCACATCTGATCCATTAGCAATCATAGATACAATGATACCGTCATAGCCTGTGGGGATACGTATGTATATAGTGTGTTGACTGATACATGTTGTTCTTTCCACATTCCATTCGTCGGTATATTCACCCCAAAGAAAAATGCATTCGGGATAGTCCTCTCCGTTATAATTGACCGTAAAACGGTCCACGGTTTCAAGATCGGTTTTTCCGGGTTCAAACATAGTGCCCAGATCTGGGTTCCTATATGTATCATAGTAATCCATACCTGCATTGAAGACCCCGGTATATCCATATTTCGATACGTTTTCATCATCATATCTGCAGATCAGGTCGAATATGAGCCATTCATATCCCTGAGCCGCTTCCAATCCCAAAGCGTCATCAGATGCTGCTATTCTGAGATTTGAAAATCTATACTTACCATTTGTGGTCTTGCTTTTATCGTTATAACAAGGCGTAGTAAAGGTGAATTCTTTATCCCATTCCGTTTCTACCGCAAGCCCCTTTTTGGCAAATTCTGCTTCCAAAGGATCTCCCTGCGTTTCATTACAGCGTGAACAGGTCTTTGCCTGCTGAAAGTTTGGCGTATTCACTGACCAATCATGTCCCAGAGCTTCACCCTCTGTAGCGCCGCATACCGAGCAGGTCTTCGGTTCTGTACAGGTCGCTTCAACCCATGTATGCCCGGCTTTGCAGGGACCTTTCGCACAAGCTGTTAAAGTCGCTATCATGCCGACAGCAATTATCGTTATCAGAATTCGTCTTTTCATACTGCAATACCCTCCTGGTCCTTTTGAAATATGACGGATCAATGCTTCTTACATTTTTATTTTATATTGAAAAATTGTTTACTCAACAAAAGCGAGAAAGAGCTGATAACGGTTCAAACAGTAGCGGTTGCAATTTGAAACGGAACCAGAAGACTGCCCGCCACGGATAATTTCTTTATGATCCATCTTATTCAATTTTCAAGTAACAAGGCAGTAAATAACCTTGTTTTTCATAAAACCGACCATTTTAATCGAAAATTGATCGGTAAAATGACTCGGGTTCAAGCTATAACTGCTAATCCCTAATGGCGATTTAAAACATATCGTATTTTTCAGTCGCTTTTAATCTAAACTTAATAAAATACAATGAATGATATTCTTTTTCCTTACACTATTTCCACTCGCCTTTATTGAAATAATCTTCCATGTCCATTTCAACATGCTTTCTTGTTACAGACTGCGCGTCTTTGCGATCCATAGCCCGATACACCAAGGCCAGCCCGCCGCTTTCGTGATAGAATACCGGCAATAATACCGTCTTGTCTTTGTTCGCTTCAGGCCAGACCTCTTCAAAAGCATTGCCGAATTTTTTGCCGCTTGAATAAATAACGTCAGAACTTTTTCCCCATTCCTTATCTTCAGCAGTATATACAGCAATCTGTACAATTGCGTTTTCTGACTGTTTTATTGCCCATTCATCCAGCTGTTTAGGATCGTTGAAAACAGTTGGCGGGAATTTGATTTCCTTTTTTATTATTTCTGGTTCTGAACCATATATCGTAGAAGTGAGAGTACAGCTGTCAGTTCCGCATTCATAATCATATTCTGCTTTATCATACCCCGTAAATACACAGCCGGAACATGGTTTATGATTTTCATATTGTTCATCAACATAAGCAAAATTATCGCTATGAGTTACATAGACAAGTGTATCAACAGCCCAGACCAGATCTTTTGAATCTGGAGCAGTACCTTCATTTATCACATAAGAAACCGGATCAGATGTTTCCCCAAGCATCCTGTTGCCATCTTTGTCCTTTACATATTCACAGAGTGTGGCAGTGATTGAAAGCGGCTCTTTTATATCCCTGTCTCCATAGATGTCTTTTTTCTCTAGCGTGTATTCTTTTTCAAAGTATTCCTGTCCCAGTTCTATATCGAATGTCTGGCCATCCTTGACTTCCAGTCTGAGCAGATAGCCTTCGATTGCTTTATCATCGGCCAGCACGCTGTTTTTAGGAAGTGAAATGATAAGACTGTCTTTATCTTCACTCAGACCCGGTTTTCCTGTCTTGTTAAAGACGTAGATTGTATATCCTGATCCTTTATCATCGGATTTATACTTGAAATATCCGTGAATGTTCAAAATGTTGCGGTGCAGACGATTCTGTAAAAGTGTATCCTTGTCCACCGCTCCTATATAGGCACCTTTCCTGAATGTCTTGTATTTGTCATATGGTATTACCAGCAGTTCAGGCAATTGATAGTGAATATCATCATCCAGCACCAGCAGCAAGGTCATCGGTGCTGTGTCCGGCTGTCTGAATCCCATGATGTAGGAACTGTACTTGGCCATTATGACTTTTTCCCCTTCGACCGTATAGTGGCGCATATCCACCCTGTATTTGCCCCCTTTAGCAAGGATCGTAGGTTCAGTGTAATAGAACTCATAATTCCCGTTGTTGTAACGGGTCGCCATTTCCTCACGGTATTTGCGGACAAAATATGTATAATGAGCATCGATCTCTTTTTCAGGAATTTTAAAGACACCTTTCAGCGGCATAGTGATGCCTGGCTCTATGATCGAGATCCTGGCGTTCATCAGGGTCCCGGCATCAGGATGTTTTCCTGTTTTTTCGGATAGATATTCGATAAAGCGGGATAATAAATAGCCCTGATACTTCAGTATCTCATTATTATTTTCCTGATCACTGTCGATCGAAAGTGTAAGGGTACACCATCTGTCTGTCGGTGCCATTTCAAGACTTAAGCCTTTCGGGATCTTGCCTTCCTTGACAAAATAGTCCCAGCATCTCTGTTCCATATTTGCCGCGACCATTTCATCGTATCTTACCGCGTCCGCCCAGAAGCAGCGGTAACGTTCCTGACAGACGTGAAGTAATTCGTGCGTCATCGTCAGAAGCAGGTTATATCCGGCATCGACGTTGCCCTGTAAGACCTTGGACAGATTTAATTCGATGTATCCTGCATGCAGAACATTTCTGGTCGTCGACTCGGCCTGGGAAGGATCTCCCTTTCTGGGTGTACAGATTATATCCACTACAAACAGAGGCATCTTTACATTTTCCTGCTCCTTGAGATAAGAAAACGCCAGATCGGTATAATCAGCTATCTTGGTTATGATTTCCGGTGTATAGAGCTGTTTCTTCAGTTCTTGAAATTCACTGTCGGAATTAATGGCATCCTCAATGAATTTCCCCGGATTCGCCTTTTTTTGCGCTTCGATCATACACAGAAGTTCATCTTTTTCTTCTCTAAAATCTTCTGCATATGCCTCAAACAGATCAACAGCCTTTTTATTGTAACTCTCAGTTATTTCTTCCATCCTTTTGACCACAGGTGCCAGATCTTTGTCCATATCCTCCATGGCATACATGAGCCTGTAGGTGGCATAATCATTTTTTCTTTCATAGGCATACCATTGATTTTTGTTGTTTTCATAGAAATATCTGAGTGATCTTCCTTCTTCCATGCTGTAGGTTGTGATAAGTGTTGCAAGAACAAGTCCGGTACTGATGGAATAGAAAATAATGCAGTTCTGATTGGCACGATAAACTATCTTACCATCGCTGTACTTAGAAACGCATTCATAATAGCCGCCATTATCGCCTATCCTGTATACTCTGATACATGGATAGAATCTCGGATCGATATCAAAGACAGCCGGATCGACACTGACTGTATATTCCCCGGGTATGACATCTTCGTCATCCAGACCGGCATCGATCTCATAGATCCCAAGCGGATAATTGCCGTCTTCGATCAGCTCATGCACGCTGGCCAAGGCAGCTTCAGTCGCCGTCTTTGCCGGTTCCATCGTTATAGTGGTATCTTCCCAGAAGGCATTTTCTTCAGCTTCGACATAGAATCCTTCTAGTGGTGAATATGAAAGAGCAGCGCTGTTGCCCGGTTCTTCAGGAAGTTCTGGATACCCTTCAGGGAAATCTCTGAGTTCATCTTCATCTGTTTTTTCAGGTTCGACCGGAACATCAGGCTTTCCTTCCGGCGGTTTCTGCGTACATCCGCACACAAAAAACAACATCACCAATATAGAAATGATTATCCTGATCATATAATTGCTGTATCTGTCGATCATGGCATTATCCTCTGACTCTCTTATAATATATGGCGGCTAGATCACATTTTTAGACTATGCTTTGGCGTCTCATCCTTAAACCGAGCAACGGCCGCTAGTCCTGTCCCCTGATCATCAGGATCCCTGCATACATATCATTTGACTTCCAAAACGAACCGATCAAGTATTCGCGACCTTCATAGGCATAATAGTAATTCAAATACAGATCAAGACCATTGCCATTGAAAGATAGACCGTAATAATCATCCAATTCTCCGTTAAACGGCTCATAGCCGATTTCTTCATCCGTCACCGGGAAAGACTCGTGACCGTCATTGCCAATACGCGGATGCAACATCAGTGTTGCCTTCTTCGATCTCTCTTCAATATCCAGGCCTGCATAACCCAATTCCATATAACTGGTGTCATGACTGCCTTCCTTATAGACAAAGAGCTCATATCGCCAGCTGCCTGCCGCATACTTCGTTTCCGGATAGGATGCACCATCCGGAATGCCCTGCTCATAGACTTCATTATAGAATGCAAACTCATCGAAACTCAGATCGCTGCCATCTGTGGAGGTCCCCTGGGGGATGTCGTCATTAATTGCAGGAGCCGCTTCATTTCCGACGACGGATGATTCAGGTTCTTTCGCACCATCATCACCTGATGCCGAAACAAATTCATAGCACCACTCGGTCTCGATACCAAAACTCATAAAATATACAGAGAATCTGTCTTTGGGTTGAGGGTTATCCGGGAAGCGCCAGAATACCGTACAGCTGTTCCCGTGATCGATATTATCTCCCCCTGTGCCTGCACTAGTCGAATCCGGATTAGTTCTTGACTCCTTTCCTTCATCAAGAATGTTCCAGAAATAATAGCCGGCGACGCCCAGTTCTTTATTCGGAGTGCCATACTGAATAGAACATGAATCACCGAAATAATACTTGGCAATATCGGTCTCCACCAGTGATGTTGCAATATCAAAAGTGATCTTGGAACCGGGAGTACCATATTTGGGTGGCAGTGTACTGGTCATTGCAAATACCGATTTCTGATAAGGAACTCCATCGGCTATCCTTACATGATAATGGCACATCTGATTATTGGCCTCATCCTTTTCCCAGGAATAGGAATCACTGTACATTCCCGAAACCTCATCATCACGCTGTCTGGTATTTTCATAGATCAGGACCCAGTTGTCAGCAACAGGCTTGCTGGCATCATCTGAATCATCAGGCGTAACAGGACTGCTTTTATTTACAGGACCTGAAGGTGAACCTGCCTCAGCGCTGTTGCTGCAGGATGTCAGAAATGAAATCATC
>JAEEGG010011581.1_pt1 | contig 19187 bp, 13 predicted proteins | sample 9134161 | NCBI WGS metagenome assembly JAEEGG01 (sample SAMN16246543, study PRJNA631951) | gut metagenome | biome: gut microbiome; feature: rumen; material: CR-attached | host: Bos | place: Iran: Karaj | collected 2018-10 | reverse complement strand
TCTGACGTTGTTGCTTTCCTCGAAGCACACAAGAAGTAATCTAGTTTTACTTTAGCCCGCATCCGTTGGGCAAAGAAAGAGCTTTGGGTCCCCGGTTCCGCCGGGGATTCTTTTTTTAGTCATTAGTTATTAGTCGTTAGTCATTAGTCAGTAGTTGATCGTTCTTAGTTGTTGCTAATGACCACTAACCAAATACTACATTTCATCTAGCATTTTAAACTATTAAGGAGATTCTGTTGGAAGAACAAAACCTGCTCCACAAGATTCTTAAACTCTGGTTTCGCCAGAAGTCCGGTGACGGGCTTGAGGCTAAGCTTGGGTACAGATTCCGCGATCCAGAACTGCTGGCTCATGCACTCGTCCACCGCTCGTTCCTCGTCGGGAAAGATGTCCCGTACGCAAGCAACAACGAGCGTCTAGAGTTCCTCGGCGATTCCGTCCTCAACATGCTTACGACGGAATTCCTGTACAGGACTTATCCGAGCGATCCGGAGGGCGAACTCTCCAAGCGCAAGAGCGCGATTGTCTCGGGACACGCCTGCGCCCAGTCGTCCAAGGAATGGGACTTGAGCGAATACGTGAAAATCGGAAAGTCCGAAGCCAAGATGGGCGGTCGCGGCAAGGAAAGCATCCTCGCCGATGCCTACGAAGCCGTGCTTGGCGCCGTCTATCTCGACGGCGGTCTCGAAGAAGTCCGTGCCATTTTGAATAAGTTTCATTTCCCGCGCGTGCAAGAAATCATCAGCGCAACCGACTTCGTGAACTACAAGAGCGAACTTCTGGAATTCTGCCAAGGCAAATTGCGCTGCTCTCCGGAGTACGTGATTGTCGGTGAAGAAGGTCCGGAACACCAGAAAGTGTTTACGGTCGAAGTGGTCGTGAACGGCAAAGCGTATGCCCGCGGTCAAGGCCCGAACAAGAAGAAGGCGGAACAGGAAGCTTCCCGCTTGTCGCTTGAAACGCTCAAGGCTGAAGCCGCTGAAGCCGATGCTAAAAAAGCCGCTGCCCCCAAAGTCAAACAACCCGCACACCATATCGGATTGCCGTAATTTTAGTAGACGGTAGGAAGTAGACTGTAGGAAGTGGCTCGTGTGTAGAGCCTGCGCTGTCACCCCGGCCACCGTGCCGGGGTCGCCTTTTTATTATCTTATCCTGCATGAAAAATTTAAACCTCCGCTCTTTACTTGCCGTTCCGATGGCGGCCGCTCTCGCTTTTGCTCTTGCCGCCTGCAATGAATCCGGCGATTCCAAATCCGGCCAATCTTCGAAAAAAGGCACTGCCGTTTCCGAAGCAGATTGCCCGATTCTCCCGCTCGATTCTACAGCGACAGGCGAGTTCGACCCGATTGCCTCCAAGGAAGCCCGCGCTTGCGGTTCTATCACGCTTTGGGGCTCCGCCATGCCGAAGTCCTTCAACATGTGGGAAGACTACAATAGCTTCTCCGCCGAACTCATGAACATGATGTTCGAACCGCTCGTGAGCTTGCATACCACCGAAGACCGCGAAGTCGGCATCCTTGCGGACAAGTGGGAAGTCTCCGAAGACGGTAAGACGTTCACATTCCATGTGGACCCGCGCGCGAAGTGGAGCGATGGCAAGTCCATCACCGCCGAAGATGTGCAGTTCTACTATGACGTCATCATGGATGAGAAAAACCTCACCCCGATTTTCAAGGTGGGGCTCAGTCGCTTTGAACGCCCGGAAGTCGTGGATAGTTTGACGGTTCGCATGACCGCGAAGGAATCGCACTGGGGCAACTTCTGGGAAGCGGCTGGCATGCTCGCATTCCCGAAGCACGTGTGGGGAGGCAAGGACTTCAATAAGATTCGTTACGAATTCCCGGTGGTCTCTGGTCCGTACATCATCAAGACGTTCCGCGAAGACCGCTTTGTCGAACTCCAGCGTCGCAGCGACTGGTGGGGCTTCAAAAAGAACTGGAACCATGGCAAGTACAACTTCCAGAAAATCCGCTACCGCTTCATGAACGACCAGACGAAGGCGCTTGAAGCTTTCAAGAAGCAGGACTTCAACGCCTACGCCATTTACACGAGCAGCATCTGGATGAAGCAGACTGACTTTGATGCTGTCCAGAAGGGCTGGGCCGTCAAGCAGCGCATCTACAACAAGGAACCGATTGGTTTCCAGGGCATGGCGATCAACCTCCGCAAGCCGCAGTTCCAGGATGTTCGCGTCCGTCGCGCACTTTCGTACCTCTTGAACCGTGAAGCGATGAATGAAAAGTATATGTACGGCCAGTACTTCCTCCTCAACAGCTATTATCCGGACCTTTGGGCGAATAACCAGAACCCGACGGCGCCAGTCTACAGCTACAATCCCGAAAAGGCCCGTGCGCTCTTTGCCGAAGCGGGCTACAAGGTGAATGGGGAAGGCGTTCTTGAAAAGGACGGCAAGCCGTTTGCGATTAACTTCATCACGAGCCAGGAAGACTTGCGCCACCTCACGCTTTTCCAGGAAGACCTCAAGAAGGTGGGCGTTGTGGCGACCATCGAACAAATGAGCCAGAGTACGCTCCGCAAGCGCTTGGACGATGCTGACTTTGACCTTTACTGGGTGAACTGGGGCGCAGGCCGCCTCCGCGACCCGGAAGCAAGCTGGATTTCTACGACCGCTATGCAGAAAGGCACGAACAACCTTGCTGGTGTTCAAGACTCTGTTGTTGATAGCCTCATCAACTTGCAAAAGACCGAATTCGACCTCGCGAAGCGTAACGAAATCCTTAAGGCCCTCGATAACCGCTTGGCCGAAATCGTCCCGTACGTGCTGATGTGGCAGTGCGACCACCACCGCATCCTTTACTGGAACCGCTACGGCACGCCGGAAAAGATTCTCGACCAGTTCAACCGCGAAGATGCAATCCCCGTTTACTGGTGGGTCGATCCGGTCAAGTCCGCTGCTCTCGATAAGGCGATGAAATCCGGCGAAAGCCTGCCCATCCCACCGTTCGATATCCGCTAACCTGCGCGCATCTCGTCGTCCTGAGCAACGCGAAGGACCCAGTCAAGTCTTGTAATTGCGCGAAACATTTCTCGAAACGCAAAAGTCCCGGCATCGCCGGGACTTTTCATAGATGGATAAAGAATTTTAATTAGAAGGAGAAGTTGACAGAGCCTTCCCACGTCACGGTCATTTTCGTGTTCGTACTCGTGTAGATGAGGTAGTCATCATCGCCAAGACCAAACGTTACGCAAGCATCAAAGGAAAGCAACTGGTTGACCTTGAAATTTGCACCTACGTACGGGGCAACGCCGACATCGCCACTCGTTTCGGCAGATTTTTTGCCTCTTGTCTTTTCGTCATTAAGCAAAATGTCAAAGGTGATGCCGAAGTACGGGGAAACGACCTGGGAAACGTTCGGATCCAATTCAGCATTGAGAATCAAGCTCATCGGACCTTTCTTACGGTCGTCGCCTTCCGTTGTAATGGAGAGACCTGCTTCAGTGCCGAGGCCCACAGCGCCAAAGTCCTTAGAGAACTGTCCACCGAAATAGAAGTTGAAACCATCGTCAGAGACCTTTTCCTTGCCGGTCGGGAATGTCACATCGAGGAATGCGGCGAACATCGGAGCCACCTGGTAACGTACGCCGGTGGTCAAGTTTTCCATACCGGTCTTATGGTCGTTCTTGCCGTCGTAGCGGCTAATCGGTCTGAACGGGAGCTTCAAGTAAAGTTCCAAGTTCTGGACCGGGACGAAACGAGCCTTTGCGCTCAGGTCGAGACCCTTCCATTTGTCATGAACGATGAAGTCTGCAACAATCTTGGCGTCGCCACTCATGGCTGCCGGAACCGGGAAGTTGCTGAAGGTTGCGAAGCTGGCGGATGCGAGAAGTGCCGCGCCTACGATTACTTTTTTTAACATAGTTACTCCATAGAAAGAAAATTTCTTCGAAATATAGGTAAAAACTATGGGACTTAAACGGATTCTGTAAATAAAAATAAACCAGCCGGAATAATCGACTGGTTTTTAAGAAATTTAGACGTTTATTTTTTTATGTCTTTCGCCTAGATTTGGACTAGAACTTGAATTCCATTTCCAAGGTCACGCCGAGGGCATCGCCTTCCATCACGATTTCCGGTTCGTAGCTCTTGTTTTTCAAATCCTGGCTGCGAGCGATAATCGTACCCTTGATGGAGATGTCGTCACTCAGCGGGACGCTTGCACCGACCCAGAATTTCCACTGGTGAGACCAGTCGTCATGCATTTCCTTGTCTTTCTTGGTACCGTTGTTGTATTCCGATGCAAAAAGACGGAACCAGAACTGACCGCCAACCAAGAGAGTTACAGGTGCTGAAGGAAGTGTAAAGTCGAATTCACCGCCCAAGCGGAGTTCGAGACCTCTTTCTCTATCGTGATGCTTGAATCCCCAGAAAAGACCTGCTTCTGCACCGTAGGATGCGCCCTTGATGGATGCTATGTCTCTGTGGTGCTGTGCACCGGCGTAGATGTACATTTCATGGTGGCTTGGAGGAGTCCTGCCCTTGTCCGTCGGTTTGTCCTTGCCGATGGGAAGGTTAAAGTCGAGGAAGAGGTAAAGTTCCGGATCCAAGGCGTAACGTGCGCCGATGACCAGGTCGCGGAGACCTTTGCCGCCTTCTTCATAGGTTTTGCATTCAGGCTTTTCATCATCGTCATCGCATTCCTTTTCGCCCCAGAACTGGTAGCCAAAACTCTGGAAAGAAAGTTCAAATTGCGGAACGATATTCACGCGTGCACCGACTTTGAGGCCCATTTGGGACCAGTCGCCGTCCCAGTCGTAGTAAAGTCCCGTTTTGACAGAACCAGAATTGTTCTGAAGCAGGCCGAAATAATCCCATGTTGCAAAGCTGGATGTGACAATCGCAGCCGTGAGAAGAAGAATCTTTTTGAACATTTTAACTCCTATGAAACACCATAATGGTGACTTCAATTTAGTAAACCTATGGCACTAAAGCAATTAAATATTTGTAAGCAAATTTTCATCTCCGTGCTGACTGTCACAATTGGCGCTTTTTACTTTTATTGACGGTTGCCAAAGTAGCCTTAAAAATTATTTTTACAAGAGATGTGGCGTGCTATAGACGCACGAAAAATTAGAGGGCTTGAATGGATTATTTAACTCGTCTGCTGCTTGGTTTAGGTTTGGCCATCCCGATGTCTGTTTGGGCAGGGGATAATACCCAAGATCCTGTAGCCTTAGTGAATCAATACATAAATCTGGGCTATAATGCAACGGCAAAGTCGCTTTACCTGGAGCAAGCGGGCGAGGGCTGTACGGTTGATGAATCCACGGAGATGGCGGGTGCCTCTGTTACATGCCTTGCCTCTAAAAATTTAAGCGAGAGCAACAACTCCATTGCCGAAACCCTGAACCAGATGCTGTCTAGCGTTTGGGCTACTACTCAGAACGAGTCTAAAAACAAGTATACTAACTTGACCCTTGCCTCTGATTTGAATTTTTGGGAAACGTATAGTCATAACGAAGACGATGATACGGAGTCCTGCTCGACGGAACATACTCCTATCAAGTTCGGCGGAAAAGTTTTCGATGGAAACGGCCATACCATCAAGAACCTTTGCTATATCCAAAGGAAAGATGGTGACAGTTATATAGGCCTTTTTGGAAAAATTGGATACGACATCCCTCCGATTGGAGCCAAAGGACTTGATATTTTTGTCAAGAACCTGAAGATCTCGGGTGTGAATTTTGTGGTCGGAAAAAAGTGGTATAGCGCAACTGGTGAAACTTTAGAGGCTGACCCTTCAACTAACGGAGTCGACTATTATCCGATGGGGGCCCTTGCGGGGCAGATTTCTTATACGAACGTCGATAATATCACTCTTGATAAAGTTGTTATCCGTTCTCCGTTTGCTGGTGGGCTTGCAGGGCTTATCCGGAATTCCAAAGTTTCCCAGATTTATTCGGACAAAACTACTGCAGCAACTTCTCTCATCGCTTTGTCTAACAGCGTCCAGCTTGTTGAAACTCCTAATGTTGTGGACCTTACGAATTTCATCGGCGCAAGTATCGGTGAAACCTCCACAGATGGGTATATGGCGGTCATGGGCGGTATTGCCGCTATTTCCAAGTTTACCACTTACGAAAATATCGAGATCAATGTTGATATAAATAACTCCGCTAGCGTTGATAAGTCCGTTTTAGGCGGTGTTGCGGGCATGTATGTCTATGCGCAGTCTGGTAGTGATAATAACAAGCCGTATTTGAATCAGGACATCAAGGTGTCTGTGCCGAGTGGTAAAAAAGTGACAGGCGGAACCTCTATTGGTGGTGTGTTTGGTGAAACAAAGAAAGATGGCTCAAATAATCAGACAAAATCTGATTTGTTAATCAGCAATGTAAATGTGAAAAGATTAGAAGCTGCCGGAACTGGAGCCGTAGGCAACGAAACCGTAAATATCTATTGGGGTGGGGTTATTGGAAAGAGTGATCTTTGTAATGGCAGTATCCTGAAAATTGTAAATGCAACCGCAAGTGTTGTGCTAACTGATCTTAATGCTAAGGCAGGAACCTACAATTATTTTGTTGGAGGTATTGCTGGGTATGCCGGTTGCGATAATACCACTAATGTGGGCAATGGGGATGATTTGTTCTTGACTCTAAAAAATTCCAATACAAGTGGAAACATAAAAATCTGGGGTAAATCATTTTCAGAGCAGTTGATTTCTGCCTCTATTGGTGGTCTTGTTGGAACGGCCATGCTTGCTACCGAAGAAAACGCAATTGCGGGTAATACATCGTCGATTAGAATAAACTATGATATTGATAGCCCGAATTCTACGGCAACTAAAGTGACGGGTACGGTTTCTATAGGAGGTGCTTTTGGCGCCGCTAGTATGTACAATACTTCTGGTGTTGTCTTGAAATTGTCAGGGTTAAATTACAATGGCTCTTTAGCTGTAAAGGATTATGGGATTAACACTTATGTTGGTGGCATTGTTGGTAGGTTCCCTCTGATTGATAATTCTGGGAATTCTCAAATAGCATTCAATGATGTTCGTGTGAAGCCGAGTGGAAACATAACGACTCTTTTGCAATATACTTATATGAATGCGGGATTCGCTTCCACAGCTTATATTGGTGGCGTTTGCGGCAACTGTAAGTCTGTTACCGAGTTGAGTGTTGTATCTGTTGAAGGCGATTTTAAAGAAAAGCAGGTTGCTGCCGCAAATAAGGCTTTCTATGTTGGTGGTCTTGTCGGTCGTTCTTCTATTGGAGCCCCGATTATCGTTAAAAATACCTACTCGAACGGCTCTTTGACCAAAGAATTTCCCTCGAATTCTGATATAGGTTACTTGTTTGGTGTTCTTTATGGCAATACCGGTAGGGTTTCTCAATTTATCTCTAACTATCACTATAGCGAAGAACCTGAAAAAATACCTGCCATTTCTATTGGGGATGGTAAAAAATATACGGTGCCGACTTATCAAGGAAGTACCGCAAAAAATAATGTCCGAAACTGCACGGCTAATGAAACTCAGTCTGTGGATCAAACAGGAAACGGCTGCATGCTTTCTGCAAATATGAAATCGGCTGAATTTGCGGATGCATTGAACCAAGTGTTGGATGACGAATCGGATCAAGTTTGGATGTATGATGAAAATGCTGCTGATGCGGCTCCGTTGCCGACATTAAAACCGGCTCTTGCTCCAAATCTTAAGACCCATAGCGTTAAATTCGTAGATGGCGATGATGTCATCAAGGAATACGAAGTTGTTCATGGCTGGCCTTCTCCGGTCCCGAACCCTCCAAGCGTAAATTCCAAGGGCTGTCCTTTTGACGAGTGGAGTTCTACGGGTTACCTCAGTGTGATTGAAGATCTGACGATTAAAGCACTTTACGAGGAGTGCGCTGAAAGCAGCTCTAGTGTGGAAATGAGTTCTAGCAGCGGTGTGGAAGAGTCTTCTTCTTCGATTTTTGTGGAATCTAGTAGTTCTGAGGAGGTAAATCTCTCGTCTTCGAGTCAATATAATCCTATGCCGCCACAACCGTCTAGCCCTTCCGAGAGCTCAAGCAGTTCTTTCGAAGAGTCTTCGTCAAGCGAAACATTGAGTTCTAGCTCTTTTGTTGAATCTAGTTCAAACGGAACATCGAGTTCTAGCATTGTTGTGAATTCTAGTTCGAGTGTCGACATTTCTTCGAGTTCTTCAAGTGCTGGCAACGATAACTATTCTTCAAGCTCCAGCGCATGGAATATCGAGGTTTCGTCTAGTTCTTCGAGCGCGGGTAACAGCTATGAATACAGCAGCTCTAGCCGCGCCCAGTCGAGCAGTTCTTCTGTAAAGTCCAGTTCGAGCAGAGACTCTCACAAGACGTATCTGCTCGAAATTGCCGAGCCGACTGCAACGCAGGACGGCAATGCGCTCCGCATGGAATTCGACAACAAGCTTGCAAGTACGTCCGAAAAGGTGGATTACCATATCAAGGTTGTTTCCGATGTGGGAGTCTACCTCGATACCGTTGTCGATGCAAAATCTGTTGAAAGTGTCAAGAATGGATTGTGGCGCCTTGACCCGGCGCCTGTCGGGGAATACACGGTAACCTTTACGCTTACGGACGGCGATGATTCTATCAGCTATGATAAAAAGTTCATCACGGAAAAACAAAAGACGTATACGCCGCGTGCTTGGCAGACCCTTTCTCTGAATGCGTTCTGCTACAACAAGGGCGATGGATGCTTGTCTGATCTCGAAACTCGTTTTGGCCTTACGCAAAGCAACAGGGCAAAAGAAGAATGCAAATACATGCAGGATGAAGTCAAGCGTGGCATGAATGACGCTCAGTTCTACCAAAGAATGAAGAATGTTTGTGCTCAGGCGAGTGGCTCAGGTGCTGTGACTTCTGTTTACTGGTGGGACGAATCGAATCCGGTGGGCGAATTCTGGCAGTATCGCAAGTTTAGCGTGAAGGACAAGTTCGATTCGACTCGCGGTTACTGGTATGGTCCTGTTAATCATGAACCATTTGCGATGAGCTTGCAGACTCCCAATATGAATGATGCGATCGAATGGCATCTCGAGAATAAGTATTCCGGTTGGAATCTCGTGGCAAATCCCTATGGCTGGTATGTGAAACTCCCTAAGGATGAAAATATCAACTTCTGCCAGTGGGATCCGGATTCTAGCGGATATATGGAACCTGATGTACTTGGACCGTATGAAGCCCTTTGGGTGCATACGGAAAAATCTATGACGTATCGCATTCCGCTGAAGGCGGCGATTGTTCTCGAAGACGAGAAAAAGTCCTTGAACAAGAGTGCAGAGTCTGAAAACTGGAACCTCCGCGTTGTGCTGTCTGATAATAACGGTAAGCGGGATTCCTGGAACGAAATTGCGGTAGGTCGTACGGCAAAAACCTTGGGTGAACCGCCGGCAGGCATGGGTGACCGTGTGAACCTCTCCATTGTCGAGGGCAAAAAGCGCCTTGCCAAGAGCGTGAAAAAGAACGCAGACGACCTCGAATGGGATCTTGAAGTGAGTGCAACGACTTCCCGTGATGGCAAGTTGAGCTTTGAAGGGCTCGAAAGCGTCTGGGAGAAGGGCATGCGAGTCTATGCGACGGTCGATAATGAAACGGTCGAAGTCGTGAAGGACAGCCCGGTGGACGTCAAGCTTGCTTCTAAGGCTAAGAATGTCTCTGTTCGAGTGACCAAGAGTGCAGTAGTTGCTAACGTCGCGAAGAATCTCCTCAAGGGGCTCCGCGTGAACCAGGCTCCGAACGTCTTGAATGTCGGTTTCGATGCTGCCTCTAGACTTGCTGGAATTAATGTAAAGGTGAGCGTAGTGGGTATTGATGGTCGAATAGTTGCGACGGGCAAGTCTATTGCTAATGCGGGCACTAACGCCATTTCCATGAAAAAGCCCAAGCAGGGTGTCTACTTCGTGAAGGTCAAGGTCGGAAGCCTTAGTGCCGTCACCCGCGTTATGGTCCGATAAATCAGTCTAGCCGAACGCAAGTTTAATTACTAAATTTGCGCTCGTTATGACAAAAGCAAAACTCATCAAACTCATCATTGCATCGGTGCTCGCCATCGCTGCCCTCTTCGTCCCTTATGAAGCCCTTGGCTTTGTGGGTGACAATGCCTTGAACCCGCTCGAAATCCGAGTAATCGCCATTTTCGTGATGGCTGCTCTTTTCTGGATTCTTCAACCGTTCCCGATCTGGTCCACCTCCATGTTCGTTATCGTGTTGATGATTCTCACGCTTTCGAACTCGGCTCTTATCCCGTTCCGCGTGGAAGGTGTTGAACCGCTCAAGTTCAAGGCGATCATGGCTACGTTTGCCGACCCGATCATCATGCTCTTCTTGGGTGGCTTCTTCCTTGCTTCTGCCGCTTGCAAGTACAATATGGACAAGAACCTTGCCCGTGTGCTCCTCAAGCCGTTCGGAAAGGATCCGAAGTGGGTGCTCCTTGGCCTCATGATCATCACCGCCGTGTTCTCCATGTTCATGAGCAACACCGCTACTGCCGCTATGATGCTCGCCATCCTCGGCCCGGTGCTCAAGCTCTTTGATGAAAATGACCGCGGTAAAGCTGCTTTTGCCCTTGCCATCCCGCTCGGTGCAAACATCGGTGGTATGGGTACTCCGATCGGTACGCCTCCTAACGCCATCGCTCTTGGTGCTCTCCAGTCCAGCGGCTTCAACATCTCCTTTGGCCAGTGGATGGAATTTGGCGTTCCGTATGTGATTGTCATGATGGTTATTGCTTGGATTTTGCTCCTCAAGCTTTATCCGATCAAGATGAAGGAAATGAACCTCGATATCGAAGGTGCCAATGGCTTTGACAAGAGCCCGCGCGCTATCATCGTTTACATTACCTTTGCTGTGTGCGTCCTTTTGTGGGTGACCGGTAAGAATGTCCACGGTCTTAACGACAACGTGATTGCTATGATCCCGATGGCTGTGTTTGCATTGACGGGCGTGATTACCAAGAAGGACCTCAACGAAATGAGCTGGGATGTTCTTTGGCTTGTGGCTGGTGGCTTTGCTCTTGGTCTCGGCTTGCAGCAGACTGGCCTTGCAAAGGACCTCATCAACGCTATTCCGTTCAATACTTGGTCTCCGTTCGTGCTTATGGTCGGTTGCGGATTTATCTGCCTCTTCATGGCTAACTTCATGAGCCACACCTCTACGGCTAGCTTGCTCGTGCCGATTTTCATCGTCGTTGCCATGAGCTGCAAGGAAAACCTCGCTCCGCTCGGTGGCGTGACCTCCCTGATGGTCGCTGTTGCATTCGCAAGCTCCCTCGGTATGTGCCTCCCGATTTCTACGCCTCCTAACGCACTTGCCCACGCTACGGGTTACACGGATACGCGTGGCATGGCTATCACGGGTATCGTGATGGGTATCGGCGGTCTCGTGCTCTCCTGGATCATGATGTTCGGTCTTTCTAAGGTGAACTTCTTCGAAGATCCGGCTGAAGCTGCCGCTGCTCCGGCTGCTGCTGTTGCCGCTCCGGCACCTGCCGCACCTGTTTATGCAAAGCCTGCCGAAGTTGCTGCTCCGGCTGAAACGATCGCTGAACCGGCTGCTGATAGCGCTGCCGTCGCCATCCCGGCTGACTCTGCCGCTAAGGTTGTTGTTACGGACTCCGCTGCTGCTAAGTAATTTTTACGATAAGCGGCGCATGACTGCGTTCTCGGACTCTCGCTGTACGACTTGTACAGCTTCGGTCCTGCGGCCTTGTCCTGCTTGCTTCTCCTAAAAATTGAAGTTAATATGCTCGGGTAACCCCCGGGCTTTTTTTTTGTACCCACTTTATAATCCTGAGGGTGGGGGCGATATAGCCCAAATGGGTTATTGCAATGTAATGCGGTTGTATGTAAATTATTATACAACTTAAACAAAAGGAAATGTAAAATGGCAACAAAATTGAAAAAAGCTGGAAAAATTTCTGTGAACGACCTGCTCCCGGGCGATATTTTGGCGTTTAAGGGCGACATCAATGATGATATTAGTAAACTTATCATGAAATTTACGGGTTCTGATGTGTCGCATGGCGCAATCTTTGTTCAGAATCTGGATAACGTCCTTGCTGAAGCCGGTAGCGAGGGTATTCATGCACGCCGAATGAAAGACAATGCGGATGCTCGTGAAGCTTATGTAATGCGCCATAACAAGGCGGGTAAAAATGGCGTTGAACCTGTTGTGCCGATTGCCAAGGATTATGTGCTTCAGGATCTTCCGTATCCGTATTCTGACTTGATTCTTTTGGGCTTGATTCTTATTTTCAAGCATAAGGTGACTAGACCGCTTATGTCTCGAGTTGTTGTTGAATTCCTGTGCTTGGTTGCCGCAGAACTCAAAAAGATCATCGAAGACAAGAATACCCCGGGCAAGCATACGATGGTGTGCTCTTCTTATGTTTACCAATGCTATCTGGATGCTTCCAAGAAAAACCCGGCTCTCAAGCTGAAAATCAAGGACGGTGACGTTGGCTTCAAGGAACACGCCCTTTTAGGCCGCAAGTCAAAATCCTTCACTCTCTTCGATATGTATGCCGATTACGTGGCATCGCATGAAGAAGAATGCAAGAAAAATTTCAAGGCTAAAAAGCTCCAGACAGCGACAAAACTCCGCTCCCAAAAGGAAATCCTGGCTGATTTGGAAAAGCTTATTTCGAAGAAGAGTGCCGATAAGGTTCCTGCAATGAATGCAGATGAGTTTTCCGTTGTCTTGGACATCGTCAATGCCATTAAGGATGTTATCCAAGCCTTGGTGACGTTCTTGAAGGGCGACCGAGTTTCGTTCTCGGAAATGATGAAAATTGCAAGAGAACAACAGTCCATGTTTATAACGCCGAATGATTTGGTCAATAACGTAACGAACGCTAAATGTGTTGGTATGTTGAAAGCAGAACGTTACGGCGATAAGTACGACGATAACTGGAAAGAATAAGATTTGGCCCGCATCCGACGGGCTTTTTCTTTGCAACAAAATTCTATGCAATAAAAAAATCCTCGCTTTTCAGCGAGGATTTTTCAGTGGTCGATACAGAACTCGAATCTGTGACCTCTACCATGTCAAGGTAGCGCTCTAACCAACTGAGCTAATCGACCATTAAGGTAGCCCAATATTAGAAAAAGATTGAGCGCTTGTCAAGGGTGGTTGGCGATAAAATTCAAAAAAAATTTATTTATCACCCCAAAAGATCTTTTTTAACGATCGTCCTCGGCAATCCAGTAGTGCAGACGACCTTTAAATAGTATAGGAGGGAGTGTGTCGTTGCATTTTCCCGACCTGCAGTCCTCAAAATGCAGGTTGATGAACGCCGTCCATTTTGTATCGTCTTTTTGGTCGATGGTAACGTAGTTGCTGTCGCCTTTGATGAGCGCTTTGGGGGAACCTTCGACTTGAATCCAGGTGTAGCCTGCAACGATGTTATTTTTGCTAAGCTTGGGCTCATTGACCATGACGCTTAATCGATCGTTGCGTTCACTGCGACCTGTCGGGATTTGAACCAGTAGGTAGTGGTGGCGGTTGCGTATGAATGGGATTTCGACATCGTTTCGGTCGAGTTCCTGCGTGATTTCTTCGCCGTCATTGATGCTATACTTGATGAATCCGCCGCCTTTGACTTCCCAGCTGTCGTTGATGCCGCTACAGGCGGTAAGGCTTGCGGCAATTCCTGCAATCCCGACGAATCTTGCTGCGAGTTGTGCCGACCTTGCATGGCTTGTAATCTTTGCGCAATAACGTGTCAAAAAGGCGAACTTCATGTTTTTAAAATAGAAAAAACGCCGGGCTTAGATACCCGGCGCTCTCTAGTCTTTGGGCTAGTAGCCCGCTGTAGCGGGCGTTCTCTCGTCTACTATGCTCTTCCGTCAACGCCGTTTTCTTCGGCCTGAGGCGGCTGCTTCTGCTGGGCGAGACGCGGGTCTTCGAGCACGTACAGCGGGAGTGCAGCGAGTTCTTCGTTGTCGGCGACGAGGCGCACAATGTACTTGTCCGGGCGCACGAACTGCAAACGCTGCATGTTCAAAATCATGTTGACGGCGGCTGTATCAAAGCCCTGTGCAACCGGCTGGAGTTCAATTTCGGACTGCATCGGCGGAACAATCGGGTGTCCAACAACGTCTTCGATAGAAAGGCTCAACTGGTGCGTGCCTGCTTCAGCGCGCTGGTAGCGCAAGCGGAAAGCGGCGGAGCACTGCGGAATCACAAGCGGAAATTTTGCGAAAATGCGGTCAAAGGCACCAAGAAGGTTCATGCGGCCGCCCACATCGTTAGCGGTGGCGGCGTCACAAATAGCAGCAATTTCAATATTCATTTAGGGGTCTCCCAGTATTTGATAAATGTTTAACTAAATTATAATTATATTCCGAAAAAGACGAGGATTTTATGCAAGAAATTCCACTTTGGTACTGGTTAATCGTGTTTTTTGGCCTCGGCGCCTGCGTCGGGAGCTTCTATAACGTCATTGTTTACCGTATGCCGCGCGGAATTTCCTTGATTAACCCGCCTTCGCACTGCCCACTTTGCAAAAAGAGGATTCCGATCCGTTACAATTTGCCGATTGTGGGCTGGCTTTGGCTGCGTGGCAAGAGCGCTTGCTGCAAGCAACCGATTAGCGTGATTTACCCGATTGGCGAGAGCCTTTGCGGATTGCTCGGAGCGCTTGCTCTTTATGCGGCTACTGGCTTCGGGACTGACTTTGCGCGACCGGTCTTGTCGCCTGAAGTTTGGGCGGATGCTGCTGCGATGTTCTGGCTTTTGCTTGGCGCTTACCCCGTTTGTGCGGTCGATTGCAAGTACAAGCTGATTCCCGATTCCATCTCGGTCGGCGGGATTGTCGCTGGTCTTTTGATTTCACTTGTGCCGGGTGGCGTGACGCCTCTCCAGAGCTTGATTGGGGCTGTTGTTGCGGGCGGCGGGCTTTATCTGCTCGGCTGGATTGCCACTAAGGTGCTCAAGAAAGACGCAATGGGTTTTGGCGATGTCAAACTTTTGGCTGGTTATGGGGCGCTTATGGGTCTCACTGGCGCTGTTGAAACGCTCTTGGTTGCGGCTTTGCTTGGCATTGTGATTATGGTCCCGTATGGGATGCTCGCCGCGAAAAAGGCGGCACAAAACAAAAATAGCGAGGAAGCCGGGCAAATTCCTTTCGGACCGTTCCTCGCCATTGCTGCCCCGATTATTTATCTCTGGGGCTCAGCGCTTTTGGACGCTTATTTTAAGTACGTTTTAAATTAATCGTTATTTCTTTTTCTTTCCGGGTCTCTGCGGCATGAACGGGCTTTTGGCGTTTGGTTCGCTTGAACCCTTTGCCGAAACTGTTTCTTGACTTGTGACCACGGAATCTCCGACGCTCAGGCCCTTGAGAATCTGGACGTTCACGCCATCGCTAAGACCAATCTTCACGCGGCGCGGGGCTGCCTTGCCGTTGATGTTAATCCACACGTGATCGCCTTCAAGCTTGGGCTTCTTGTGCTTTTTCTTGGCGCCTGTACCCGGAGCTCCACCCGGTCCCATGCCAGGAGGCGGGGGCGGGAAGTTGTCGCCAGCTTCGGCGGTCTTCGGACGTTCCGGGCGCGGCATGTCTTTCGGATCCATCATCGGTGTTCCTGCGGCAGGCGTAAACTTGAGCGCTTTGACCGGAATCGTAACGGCGTCCGTAATTTCTTGAGTGACAATTGTGCAGGTGGCGGTCATGCCCGGCAATAGCTTCTGTTCCGGATTCTCGGCGGTAATCACGACGGTGTAAGTCACCACATTGCTCGTGGTCGTCGGGTTTAGGCGGACTTCTTGCACGGTGCCATGGAACGTGTCGTTCTGGAAGGCGTCAACCGTAAACGTCACGCGCTGGCCTTGTTTAACTTGTCCGATGTCTGCTTCGTCCACGGCGGCCATGACTTTCATCTGGCTCAAATCTTTTGCAATCACGAACAACGTCGGCGTGCTCATGGAGGCGGCGACGGTCTGACCGACATCTACAGCACGTTTCAGCACAACACCGTCAATCGGGCTCTTGATGGTCGCGTAGCTTAAGTTCAGCTTGGCCTGTGCCACTTCGTTCTTGCGCTGTTCCAGAGAGAGCTTGGCTGCATTTAAGTTGTATTCAGCCTGCTCCAGTTCGACTGCACTTGCGCTCTTGCTTTCGGCGAGCTTCTTGATGCGGTCGTACGTGCTTTGTTTGTAATTCAAGTCGTTCTCGGCGCTCTTGTAAGAAATTGTCGCCTGCTTCAAGGTCGACTGCAACTTGGACTTGTCGAGTTCGGCAATGATTTGACCCTTCTTGACCTTGGAATTGAAATCAACGTTGATCTTGGCGATGTCGCCAGAAACCTGCGTGCCGACTTCCACCTGGTCCACCGGCTCTAACGAACCCGTTGCCGAAATTGTAGTCTTGATGGTGTCTGTCACCACCTTGGAGCTGATGAGGGCTCCAGCCTGGCTTGTGGCATCTCCGTTAAAGAAGAATGACTTGACGCCGAGGGTAACCCCTGCCAAAACGGCGATAACGATGATGATTTTCAAGAGTTTTTTCATAAGCATTAGAAAAATAGTAACATTGATTTTTTATTACAGCAATTTTGATGATTTGAGAGCACGTAAGGTTGCAAATTTTCTAGCTTAAAGGTCATGACTCGCGTACGCAAAAAAGACGATAGTTCAGAAGTCCGCAAAGTGACTTGGGTGGGGCTAGGCTGGAACGCTGCGCTCTCCGTGGCCAAGTTTGTTGTTGGCGTGGTGGGGAACTCCCAGGCGCTCGTTGCGGATGCTATCCACAGTGCGTCTGATTTTGTGACTGATGTCGCCGTGATTGTTGGCAGTCATTTTTGGAACTCGCCACCGGATGCCGAGCACCCTTACGGACACCGCCGATTTGAAACGCTCATTACGATTGGTATTGGGCTTGCCGTTGCCGCCGTGGGTGTTGGCATTGGGTATAAGGCGGTCCTTGCGCTTTTGGCGGGTGAAGCTTCGCACCCGGAAACGTCCGTTGCCGTGATGGCGCTTGCTTCCATTGTCGTAAAAGAAATTCTCTTCCGCTATACGCGAAATGCCGGGCGAAAAATCCGCAGCCAGGTGCTTGAGGCAAATGCTTGGCACCACCGTAGCGACTCTTTTAGCTCGATTCCTGTGCTTGTGGCGGTCGTTTTTGCCATTTTGCTCCCGCAGCTTTGGTTCGCGGATTCCGTCGGTGCACTTGTCGTTGCTTTTTTCGTGATTCATTCTGCGATTGAAATTGCGGCTCCGGGGCTTAGGCAGCTTGTGGACCGTGGCGCAAATCCCGATGTCCTGGGCAAGTTGCGGAGTGTGGCGCTTTCGCACCCGAAGGTCATCAGTTTGCATGGGCTCCGTTCCCGCTACGTCGGGAGTGACCTGCATGTGGACGTGCATATTGTGGTCGATGACCAAATGACACTGAAAGATGCCCATGATGTGGCCGAAGAGGTCGAACAGTTGCTCATCGATTCGAACGAAAACGTTGTCGATGCGCTCGTGCACATTGACCCCTACAACGCCAATCGCGCCGCCCAGGGCGAAATCAAGACGATTGAGAAGTAGCCTCTTTTCACACCAGTAAATATTCCAATGTGGTATTAGGACTTTGGCGATTCTGCCTCGCTGGAATCGCGTTTCTAGTTATATTAATTTGGTACAAGTAGCGAGGTTTGATTATGGTACTCGACGAATTTTACAAGCTGAATAATGGGCAGCGAATCCCGAAAATTGCTTTGGGCACATGGCAAACCCCAAATGACGTGGCGGCAACCGCTGTTGCGACAGCTATTGATGCGGGCTATCGCCATATCGATACCGCAATCGCCTACGAAAATGAGGCGGGAGTCGGTGCTGGGCTCAAGGCGGCGCTAAAATCGACTGGAATTCACCGTGAAAGCATTTTTATCACGACGAAAATCCCTGCCGAAGTCAAGAATTATGCTGATACGGTACGCTGTATCCAGGAATCGATGGATCGCTTGGATGCATGCCATATCGACATGATGCTCATTCATGCTCCGCGTCCGTGGGCCGAAATGGGCGTCCCTAACGGAAACCGTTATTACCGTGAAAATGTGGATGTCTGGAATGCGCTAGAAGAAGCTTACGAAGCGGGTAAAATCCGTGCAATTGGCGTTTCGAATTTTGAAATTGACGACCTGAATAATTTGCTGGCGGAAGCTCGCGTGGTGCCAGCAGTAAACCAGATTCGCGTTCACATCGGTCATGTGCCGACGGAACTGATTGACTTCTGCGAACAGGTCGGAATCCTGGTGGAAGCGTATTCGCCGAATGCGACAGGGCGCCTTTTGAAAGTGCCAGAAGTCTGTGTGATGGCGGAAAAATACCATGTCTCGGTACCGCAACTTGCAAGCCGTTTTGTGTTGCAGCTCGGGCTTTTACCGCTCCCGAAATCCGTGCACGAAGAGCGCATCCGGCAGAACGCTATGCTCGATTTTGAAATCAATTCGAACGATATGGCCGCGCTGCTTGAACTCGACGGATTGTAACCCCATCCAGTTAAATCCTGAAATGCAAAAAAAATCCCGTTCGTTTGAACGGGATTTTTGACTCTTGTCACCGAATTAAGTTTGGTAAACTTGTCGAACTTTAGTCGTTGATCATGTGTTCGTAGAACTTACGATACATGTCCTTTTCTTCGGTCTTGCGGACGGCAATAGCGTCTTGCGGATGACGATTGAGCATACCCGTAATCATCTGCGGGATGATGTAACCCCATTCGTACTTGCTTTGCAACGGCAAGAAGAGTTCCTGGATGGCGTCGAGAACCGGACGGAGATCATACTTCGGATTCTTGAGGAAACCGAGGAGGAGTTCCGTGGTGCAGTTGCCTGCGCCGCGGCCCATGCCGGACACGGAGCCGTCGAGGTAGTCGACGTGGTTGATGATAGCCTGGATCGTGTTGGAGAAGGCGAGCTGCTGGTTGTTGTGACCGTGGAAGCCGAACTTCTTGTTCTTCACGATGCCCTTGTAACGGGCGAGTTCCTTGTCGATGTCTTCCTGGTAGAAGGCGCCGAAGCTGTCGACGAGGTAAAGCACGTCGGCCTTGCATTCTTCGTTGACCTGGTGGAGGGCTTCGTCAAGTTCCGGACCGCGGTCGCGGCTCACGGCCATGATGTTGAGCGTCGTTTCGTAGCCCATGTCGTGGAAGGCGTTCACCATGCTGATGCCCTTGTCGATGTTCTTGACGTAGCTTGCCA
>JAEEGG010011580.1_pt1 | contig 19188 bp, 14 predicted proteins | sample 9134161 | NCBI WGS metagenome assembly JAEEGG01 (sample SAMN16246543, study PRJNA631951) | gut metagenome | biome: gut microbiome; feature: rumen; material: CR-attached | host: Bos | place: Iran: Karaj | collected 2018-10 | reverse complement strand
CATGGCGTTGCTGATTCTATAGATCATTGGAAGTGGTTACCAGAAATCATTTGGAGAAATGCCCAGTATACAACCGCTAAAGGCGCGCTTCCTTTAATCGGTACAGACCAACTATATATACCTTTATTCTTTATTGAAGCAGTTGTAAACCTAACAGGTTTCTTTGTCTTAGCATATCTATTTGGCAAGAAACTTAGAAAATATGTTGAATTCGGTGATGTTGGTTTCGGTTACCTTATTTGGTATGGTTTAACTAGATTATTCATGGAGCCTCTTAGACATAGCGCCTTTAATATGGGCGAAAGCCAAGATGGTGTTTCTGGCTATTGGTCATGGTTCTGGAGCATTGCGCTTGTTGCCGGTGGTGTCATCTTAATCGTTGGTAATCATATCGTTCGCAATATCCTTAGAAAGAAAAACAATACCTTTACTGTCAAACCATATGATAAGAAATTAGGCTTAATTAGTAGTCTTATCATCGTAGCAATCAGCGCTCCGCTTCTTGTTTTTGGAATACTCAATCTAAGCAAAGGCACATTTGAACCAGTGATGGGCTATAACCAATTCAATGTTGGCTTAATGCTCTTGGTGTTAGGCGTGTCTACGTTATTGTGCTTAGGCATTTCAGTGCCTATCTTCATTAATTCACTAAAAGGTCAAACAAATGCACAAGTATAAAGTTCTTCTTTTTGATTTAGATGGTACCCTTTGTGATACCGATGAAATGCTTATTCAGTCATTTTTCGCACTTTATAAGAAATATAGACCAGCAAAGATTAGGACTAGAGAAGAATTAATCTATTTTTCCGGTCCTCCAATTAAGAAGACTCTCATTGATGAATTCCCTGATTATACTTTTGAAGAAATCTATAAAGCTTTTCAAGAAACTTCTAGAGAACTATATCTTCCTTATGTGAAGGCTTTTGATAACGAAATCGAAACACTTAAGAAATTAAAAGAAGCAGGATATCTATTAGGAGTGGTCACTAATAAGGGTGCACCTTTAACTAAATATTCCTTAGAAATATGTCATATCGAAGATTTATTTGACGTTGTTATTTCCGCGGATGATGTTAACGCTCCTAAACCAAGTCCTTTAGGAATTGAAAAAGCCTTAGAAAGATTAGCAATTGCTAATAAAGAAGAAGTCCTTTATATTGGTGATAACGATATTGATTATGAAACCGCTACTAATGCGAGTGTTGATGCCATGCTTGTGACCTGGGGTCCAAGAGAAATTAAATGCATCAAAGCCGCTAAATATGCTGTTTCCTCATATAATGAATTAGGAGGTATCTTATTATGAAAACTTTTGACACACTTATCTTAGGTGCTGGTCCATGTGGTATTAGAACCGCGATTATCTTAAAAGAAGCAGGACTAGATGTTGCTGTTATCGAAGGCTCAACCCCAGGTGGCAAAATCAACATCGCTCCACGTGTTGATAATTATCCAGGCTTTACCAAAATCCCTGGTCCAGATTTAGCCGTTGAATTTTTTAACTGGCTCATGAAAGCGGATGTCGAAATGATTCCAGAAATGGTTACATCCTTAACTAAAGAAAATAATTTGTTTGTGGTTAAAACCGAACAAAACGAATATACCGCGAAAACCGTTTTAGTGGCGACAGGCACTAAAGAAAGAGAATTAGGCTTACCAAAAGAAAAAGAATTATTTGGACATGGCCTATCATACTGTGCAGTTTGTGATGGTCACTTCTTTAAAGGCCAAGATGTTCTTATCATCGGTGGTGGTAATACCGCTCTTAAAGAAGCCATCTACATGGCGGATCTTGCCCATCACGTTTATTTAATTCATAGACGTAATGAATTCAGAGGTAACAAATATCTCGTTGATGAATTTGCTGCTTTACCAAATACCACAATTCTCACCCCATACGTCCCAGTGGCCATCTTAGGGGAAGATAAAGTGACTGGCATGGTTATTCAAAACCGTGAAACAGGTGAAGAAAAGACCATTGAAGTCCAAGGTGTTTTCCCGCTTGTTGGTCAAATCCCAAATTCTGAATTCATCAAGATTGATGGTGTGAAAGATGAGTGGGGTACAATTCCAGTTGATCCAAAGACTAAACAAACCAAAGTGGAAGGTCTTTACGCTGGTGGAGATAGCCTTCCTAGAGATATTAGACAAATCTATCTATCTGAAGTGGATGGCAAAATGGCGTCTAAAGCCATTATTGAATATTTGAAGAATAATTAATATTCCAATAAATCTTTAGGTGAACAAGAAAGAGCCTGGGCTAAAAGAAAAATGTAATTAGCCTGGGCTTTGTTTATATTCTTTTGTCTTTGCTCATATTGTTGAATAGTTCTAACAGGAATAGAAGTAATATCAGCGAGTTCTTTTTGACTTAATCCTCTATTTTTTCTTAATCTCTTTAGATTTGTTTCTTTTCTGTGAGTTTTTATTAGTCTATCCATCTCATCACAAAAATGCATAATATCGATTTCATGATATTTCTTATACATTAATAAAATGGTTTCTATATCAATATGGTTGGCAATGAAATGAAAAGGAATGTTTTTATACCACTGATAATATGCTAACGCCCAGCCAAGCCAATACTCTGGTGGTCTATCATAGATAAATGGCAAACTATCAACTCTTTTGCCACATAATTCAAATGCTACTTCACTTCCTGATTTCCCTAAGATAGTAAATGGATCTCCAGAGCCAAATGATAGAGAGTATTGAGAAAGGATAAAACGTTTCCAAGCTTCTTTCAAATCAATGTTTAAAACATAGATTGATGTTTCAAAAAATTCTCCTAACCAATCTTGAGCATCATTGATATAAAGGTCACTGTAAGCGTTCATCGTTTGCCTCCATATCTTCGTTAATTATCTGAGTAATGTATAAATCATCTTTTTGACGTTGCATTTTTGTGTTCTCAAAATATTCTTTTCTTGCTTCGTTTTCTCTATTGTTCTTTTTCAAATACCACTCACCGGAGAAAGCTTTTTCCGCTTCAATAAAACGGATACTATTGAAGGCCTTCTGACTTATTAGAACCACTTGCTCCCCAAGGTTTCCTATTTTTAATGCAACTGATAATTGACGATATGATATCGACCCTTGTAAAAAATCCCTTGCAAAAGAAAAGTAACTATCATCAGCGCGGTAGCCAATAATCACATCATAATTTGAATAATCAATAGAGAATTTTCTAATAAGGTATTCTTTTGCATCTCTCACCAAGAAAGACCTATCTTTGAATTGACGATTTTGTATTAATATTGTTAGCCAATGCAAAATGTTATATGGTTTTTCGTTAAGATTTAATACTTTGAGATTACTTAAATCAAGTTCATAACAGTTTGCATAACCATCTAGTTCATAATCAACCGACCATTCCTTTGCGAGCTCTTTTGATTCGGTACAATAAAAACCAAGCCCATAGTCATTGTATGGTTTGCCATAACCATAAATTGGTTTTCTAATAATGCTTATTGAACCATGATATATCTTCATACTATCAATATACTCCTGTGGGAGTAGTTAGTAAAATACTTTTGTGTGTATTTTATAAATGATAAAATAGTAATGATATGCGTAATAAAAACTCATTTACTAGCCAAGTTAAAGAAGAACTAGCCTCTAATAACTACCCATCGGAGGATCGTTTAAGAGCCCTTCTTTCTGCTTATATTAGAATTAATGGTTCTTTAGTCTTTAGACATAAAAAGACTTTACTACAGCTCAATACAGAAAACGCAAAGATTGGGCGTTTTATCTATGAAACAATTAATGAAATCTATCACGCTGATGCGGAATTAATTGTTAAAGAAAAAAGAAATCTTGATAAGAGTAAGTCTTATATGATTGAAATTAGCGATGCTTCTGAAGCTATCATGGATGATTTAGAAATCTCCTTCCTAGAAGGCAAGATTAGCAAGAATATTGTTAAAAACGATGATACAATCTCAGGCTACCTTGCAGGTGCCTTTTTAGCCGCAGGCAGTGTTAATTCCCCAGTGACTAGTAATTATCATCTAGAAATCGCTTTAAATAGTGAAAACTACGCGAAATGGTTAGCCAAGTTATTCGCTAAATATAAAAACAGTAATATTGAACCAAAAATCACCCAAAGAAGAGATGAATATGTCATCTACTTTAAAAAGAGTGATCAGATATCTAACTTCCTTATCATGGTGGGAGCGGTTTCATCCTGTTTAGATTTTGAAGATGTGCGCGCGAATAGAGACCTAATGAATAACGCGAATAGGCTCACAAATATGGATACTGCAAACATGAAAAGAACGATTGAAACAGGTTCAAGACAAGCCGAAGAAATCACCATGATTGACCAACTATTGGGTATCGATAATATTACTAATTTAAAAGAGAGAGAACTCTGCAAATTAAGAGTGGCTAATGAGGCTGCTTCTTTGCAAGAACTTGCAGATTTAATGACTGAGAAATTTAAGAAACCCATTACTAAAAGTAATGTTAACCATTTATTCCGTTCAATTCACGCGTTATATGAGAGGCTAAATAATGACAATCAATAAGCAATTAGGCGCTCGTATCAGATACCTTAGACAACAGAAAAATTTGACGATTGAAGACCTCGCTTTAGAAGCAGAAATCAATCGTAATTATCTTTGTGATTTAGAAAGAGGAACACGCAATCCAACAGTCAATGTTTTAAACAAGATCGCTAAAGCCTTAGAAATTAATTTATCCACGCTATTTGAAGGAATAGTGGAGATGTAATCTTCAATTTATAGATTTATATTAATATAAGCACCTAAAAGATTATGTGCTTTTTTCTTGCAACTTATATTCTATATATATAAAATATAACCGCAGTGACAAATAAAGGAGGCATAAATTACATGTCAAATGTCAGAGTTGCAATTAACGGATTCGGTCGTATTGGCCGTTTAGCGTTCAGACAAATGTTTGGTGCAGAAGGTTACGAAATCGTCGCTATTAACGACTTAACTTCCCCAAAGATGCTCGCTAACTTATTAAAATATGATACCGCTCAAGGCGGTTACGCTGGTCGTATCGGTGAAAACTTACACACCGTTTCCAGCAAAGAACCAGAATTAGCTGAAGATGGCAAAACCATCCTCAAAGAAGGTTCCATTACAGTCGACGGCAAAGAAATTACCATCTATGCTCGTCCAAAAGCCCAAGACTTACCATGGGGCGAATTAAAAGTTGATGTCGTGCTCGAATGCACAGGCTTCTACTGCTCCAAAGAAAAATCCATGGCTCACATCCAAGCCGGTGCTCGTAAAGTCGTTATCTCCGCTCCAGCGGGTAAAGATTTACCAACAATCGTCTTCGGTGTTAACGAAAAGACTTTAACAAAAGAAGACAACGTTATCTCCGCTGCTTCTTGTACAACAAACTGCTTAGCCCCAATGGCCAAAGCCTTAAACGATTTTGCTCCAATCCAATCTGGTATCATGAGCACAATCCACGCCTACACTGGTGACCAAATGATCTTAGATGGTCCACACAGAAAAGGTGACTTAAGAAGAGCCCGTGCTGGTGCCGCTAACATCGTTCCAAATAGCACCGGTGCTGCTAAAGCTATCGGCTTAGTTATTCCTGAACTCAATGGCAAACTCATCGGTTCCGCTCAACGTGTTCCAGTTCCTACTGGTTCCACAACCATTTTAACCGCCGTTGTCAAATTCGATGGTGAATTAACCGCCGAAGTCATCAACGCTGCCATGAAGAAAGCGGCTAATGAATCCTATGGTTATAACGAAGACCAAATCGTCTCTTCCGATGTCATCGGTATGAGATTCGGTTCCTTATTCGATGCTACACAAACCATGGTTAGCAAAGTTGGTGAAGGTTTATATCAAGTCCAAGTCGTTTCTTGGTATGATAATGAAAATTCCTACACCAGCCAAATGGTCCGTACCATCAAATACTTTGCTGAAAATTGCTAAGTAGTGGTCTCGGGTCGCTAAATTAATCTAAATTGGCACCTATGGTCTTTTCATGGGTGCCATTTTAATAAAAAAGGAGAATTAACTAAATGTTAACAGTTAAAGATTTACAAGTTAAAGGTCAACGCGTGATTGTTCGTGTCGATTTCAACGTCCCTCTTAAAGGTGGAGAAATCAGAGATGATAATCGTATTGTTGCTGCCTTACCAACCATCAAAGAATTATTATCGAAAGGCGCTCGTGTGATTTTAATGAGCCACTTAGGCAAAGTGAAACACAAACTCGCCCAAGAAGATCCAGAAAAATTTGCAAAGCAAATTAAAGATGGCAATATGGCCCCTGTCGCTACTAGATTGAGCGAATTATTAGGTCAACCAGTTCTCTTCGTTCCTGCTACTCGTGGTGAAGAATTAGAAAAAGCTGCTTTATCATTAAAAGACGGCGAAGTCTTATTAATGCAAAATACCCGTTATGAAAAGGGTGAAGAAAAGAACGATCCAGAATTAGCCAAGATTTGGGCCGCCTTAGGTGATGCCTTCGTCATGGATGCATTCGGTTCCGCTCACCGTGCTCACGCTTCTACATACGGTATTCCAGAAATCTTAAAAGCCGAAGGTAAACCAGTTGCCGTTGGTTACCTCGTTGAAAAAGAAGTCGCTAACTTAACAAGATGTGTCGACGTCAAAGATGAAGACCGTCCATATGTTGCCATTTTAGGTGGTTTAAAAGTTTCCGATAAGATCAAAGTTATCGAATCCTTATTAAAGAAATGCGACAAGATCTTAATCGGTGGTGCGATGGCTTTCACATTCTTAAGAGCTTTAGGCCACAAGACTGGCAATTCTCCAGTTGAAGAAGATCAATTAGAATACGCCAAGAACTGCTATGTCAAAGCGAACGGCAAAATCGTCTTACCAGTTGACTCTGTCATCGGTGATGCATTTGACCCTGCTGAAAGAACAACAGTTGAAACCGTTGAAAAGGGTGAAATCCCAGATGGCTTCCAAGGCTTAGATATTGGTCCAAAGACCAGAGAACTCTTTGCCGCTGAAATCGCTAAAGCCAAAATGATCTTCTGGAACGGCCCAAGTGGTGTCTTCGAACAAGAAGAATTCCAAAAAGGTACATTAGCCGTTTGCGAAGCTATTGCTAAAAATAGCGCTGCCTTCACAGTCTGTGGTGGTGGTGACTCCGCTGCTGCTGTCAAGCAATTCGGTTATAAAGAAAAATTCTCACACGTTTCTACCGGTGGCGGTGCTTCCTTAGAAATGATTGAAAACGATGGCCACTTACCAGGCATCGACGTGGTTAGATAATTATGAGAAGAAAATTATTATTAGGTAACTGGAAGATGAACAAACTCGCTAGCGAAGCTAAAGAGTTTGCCGTTGCTTCCCGTGACTTAGCCAAAAAGGCTGAAGCTAACAACATCGACTTAGGTGTTGCTCCTACATACTTATCACTTGCCACAGTGAAAGAAAACGCCGCTAAAACAATGATCGTGGCCGCCCAAAACGTCCACTTCAATGATCATGGTGCTTTCACTGGTGAAGTCTCTATTCCTATGCTCAAAGAATTCGGCATTGACTGGGTTTTAATTGGTCATAGTGAAAGAAGAACCTACGACAATGAAACAAACGAAAAGTGTAACGCTAAAATCAAAGCCTTAATCGCTAACAATATGGTTCCAGTGTATTGCGTTGGTGAAACATTAGCGCAATTCGAAGCTAACCAAACAAAAGCCGTTGTTGGTGAACAAGTTCGCGTTGGCTTAAAAGATTTAACCTCTGAAGATGTTAAAAACTTAGTTGTTGCTTATGAACCAGTTTGGTCCATTGGTACAGGTAAAAACGCTTCTACAGAAATTGCTGAAGACGTTTGCAAATTCATCCGTGATGTTTTAAGAGAAATGTTCGGCGATGTCGCAGATGAAATCAGAGTCTTATATGGTGGTTCCGTTAAACCAGAAAACATCAAAGCATATTTATCTTGCCCAGATGTTGATGGTGGTTTAGTCGGTGGTGCTTCCTTAAAGATCGATTCTTACGAAGCTTTACTCAATAACATTCTCTAATATTAAAAAAACAACGAGAAAAGAGGGATGTTAATTCATCTCTCTTTTTTTGTTTTCAATTTGTCCCTCATAGTGGTGTATAATGAATTAAATTGATTTTAGTTTTTCAAAACAAATTGAAAGGATATTTATGATGAAAAAAAGTCTCCTTTTTGTTTCAATGATTGCCGCTTTATGTATTACTGGCTGTAACACTAATCAAGGTGATAGTAAATCCGCTAGTAATCCAGAAAGTTCTCAACCATCTGAAGCAAGTAATTCAGGTTCCAGTTCTGAAGAATCTTCAAACCCTTCTTCCTCAAGTGAAGCCCCTAAAGAAGAAGTTAAAAATGATAACTTCACACTTTTAAATCCAAACAACCTATCTTCAATGTCTCCTAACTGTAAGAAGTATGTTGATGATATGAGAAATCAACAAAAGAAACTCTTACAAGAAAAAGGCGCTAATGCGGACTATTATTTAAACGATTTATATGGCACTGCTGGTGTTGACTTAACTAAAGGCGTTTTACCAAGTTCAGGAAACTATCAAGATAATACTGGTGGTTATCGTGATGGTAAGACAGAAAATGATTATTTAGATCCTGTTGGAGCGGACTACACTAAGGGTGAAAAGAGTGATGAATCTAAAGGCATTGAAATCGAATTCACTCCTGCTGATAGTTTAAAGAATAAAGAATACACAATTACCTTTGGTAAAAAAGCGGATTTAAGTGACGCTAAACAAATTAAAACAAACAATACAAAGGCTTACTTAAAGAACTTATTTGTTAATGAAACATACTATTACAAAGTAAGCGCTGATGGTAAAGATTCACAAGTTGCTTCTTTCACCACAGGTGATTATCCACGTTGGATTGACGCTCGACCAATGTTTAATGTCCGTGATATGGGTGGTTATATGACTTCATCTGGTCAAAGAATTAAACAAGGTTTAGTCTATCGTGGTGGTGAAATCAATAGTAAGACTGGTTGGTATGGTAGCCAACGCTATACCGATGATACAGGCAAAACAGATGCTAGAGATGGTCATATCGTTTCTCAAACAGATGCTTCTAAGAAAGCCTTCAGAGAAGATATGGGTATGGTCAATGGTTTAGAAATCGACTTAAGAAGTGGAAGTGAAACCAATGGTTATCCATCATCTTCAGGCAAATGCAATTTTGCGGAGAACGGTGATATCTCTTATAAGATGTTAAGTATCAGTAGCTATGCTAATGGTATGAAGAACAATACTACACAAATCAAATCATTATTCGAAGCCTTTGCACAAGCGGATCAACATCCAGTTTATTATCACTGTTATGGTGGTGCCGATAGAACTGGCGTTGTGGGATTCATGCTTGGTGCGGTTCTTGGCATGTCTTATACAGACTTAGTCATCGACTTCGAATTAACAAGTTATAGTTCTAACCCATCTAGAAACTATCGTAGTCATTTACGTAATGGCCCATGGAATGAATGGCCAGGCATGGTGGACTACCTTACTAACACTTTAGGCTGGGAAAGAGATGGCGCTCCAACCAAAACCATTAAACAAGGCATGGAAGATTATTTAAAGAATAATTGTAAGATTAGTCAAACCACAATCGACACAATTAGAAATATCATGCTTGAACCAGCAAAATAAAACAAAAATAAATAAATATTATAAAAGGATAGGTCAGAATAGTTGGCCTATTCTTTTTATATATATTAGCGCACGCGCGCACATTATGTAGGCACATATATACGTATTTTTGAAAAAAATATAAAAAAGTTCTTGCACACTATATTTACATGCGTATAATAGTAAAAGCGCGCCCCAAAAGGGAACGCTGAATATCACTGAAAAAAATGGTGAAAAAAAATTAAAAAAAGCCATTGACATTAATAAATGTTAAGTGATATTATATCAAAGCACGTGTCGGGGAGACCCAATGAGATTATTACTAAAGTAATAACGTGCAACTGATCTTTGAAAACTAAACAGATGTACAAACATCACAACGTCAATTTGTTTAAAAAACAAAAATACAAAACCAGATAATTATTTTGAACTAGAATAAAACTTTGAGAGTTTGATCCTGGCTCAGGATGAACGCTGGCGGCGTGCCTAATACATGCAAGTCGAACGAGGTAGCAATACCGAGTGGCGAACGGGTGAGTAACACGTAGGTAACCTGCCCTTAAGCTTGGGATACCCAGAGGAAACTTTGGCTAATACCGGATAACAACAGAGAAGGCATCTTCTTTGCTTGAAAGGCCCCTTCAAGGGTCACTTAAGGATGGACCTGCGGCGCATTAGCTAGTTGGTGAGATAACAGCCCACCAAGGCGAGGATGCGTAGCCGAACTGAGAGGTTGATCGGCCACATTGGAACTGAGACACGGTCCAAACTCCTACGGGAGGCAGCAGTAAGGAGTTTTCGGCAATGGGGGAAACCCTGACCGAGCAACGCCGCGTGAGCGATGACGGCCCTATGGGTTGTAAAGCTCTGTTGTAAGCCATGAATGATAGCTTTAGGAAATGAAAGCTATTTGACGACAGCTTACCAGAAAGCCACGGCTAACTACGTGCCAGCAGCCGCGGTAATACGTAGGTGGCAAGCGTTATCCGGAATTATTGGGCGTAAAGAGTGAGCAGGCGGTTGATTAAGTCTGAGGTTAAAGCGTGGGGCTCAACCCCATAAAGCCTTGGAAACTGATTGACTAGAGTACGGGAGAAGTGAAGGGAACTCCATGTGTAGCGGTGAAATGCGTAGATATATGGAAGAACACCAGTGGCGAAGGCGCTTCACTAGCCCGAAACTGACGCTCAGTCACGAAAGCGTGGGTAGCAAATAGGATTAGATACCCTAGTAGTCCACGCCGTAAACGATGACAACTAAATATTGCCGCGAGGCAGTGTTGAAGCTAACGCATTAAGTTGTCCGCCTGGGGAGTACGGTCGCAAGACTGAAACTTAAAGGAATTGACGGGGACCCGCACAAGCAGTGGAGCATGTGGTTTAATTCGACGCAACGCGAAGAACCTTACCAGGGCTTGACATATTGATTACTACCCTCTAAGAGATTAGAGGAGACTATAAATACAGGTGGTGCATGGTTGTCGTCAGCTCGTGTCGTGAGATGTTGGGTTAAGTCCCGCAACGAGCGCAACCCCTTTCCTTAGTTGCCATCATTCAGTTGGGAACTCTAAGGATACTGCCGATGTAAGTCGGAGGAAGGTGGGGATGACGTCAAATCATCATGCCCTTTATGTCCTGGGCGACACACGTGCTACAATGGCCGGTACAAAGAGACGCGAATCCGCGAGGAGGAGCAAATCCCATAAAGCCGGTCTCAGTTCGGATTGGAGTCTGCAACTCGACTCCATGAAGCTGGAATTGCTAGTAATCGCGAATCAGCCATGTCGCGGTGAATACGTTCCCGGGTCTTGTACACACCGCCCGTCAAACCATGAGAGCTGGTAATACTCGAAGTCGTTATCCTAACCGCAAGGAGGGAGACGCCTAAGGTAGGACTGGTGATTGGGGTTAAGTCGTAACAAGGTATCCCTACGGGAACGTGGGGATGGATCACCTCCTTTCTATGGAGAAAGTGTTAACTCTCTACTAGAGTAGTTAACGTATGTACAATAAAACCTAAAATTTCTAGGATTATCGAGAAATTGACGCGTTTGTATCTTCTGTTTAGTTTTGAGAGATTAGTCTCTCTCAGAAATTGTTCTTTGAAAACTGAATATTAATTAAACATGTTCTTTCTGTTAATGTCGCAATTTGTGATTTCACAAAAAGCGAACTATTACAAAAATATGTAGATCGAAAGATCTAAGCATTAAACCAATTGAAACTGAAACCTAAATTTTACGAAGTTAAGTTAATAAGGGCGTACAGTGGATGCCTTGGCATTAGAAGACGATGAAGGACGCGATTACCTGCGAAAAGCGACGGGGAGCTGGATATGAGCTTTGATCCGTTGATATCCGAATGGGGGAACCCGGTGTGAGTTATGTCACATCATCCTGGTAGAAACCAATAACTACCAGAGAAGGTACACCTAGGGAATTGAAACATCTTAGTACCTAGAGGAAAAGAAAGAAAATCGATTCCGTAAGTAGCGGCGAGCGAAAGCGGAGGAGCCCAAACCAATCTTAGGATTGGGGTTACGGACCACGACATGGGATATGTATTTGATAGCTGAACGACTTGGGAAAGTCGGCGAAACAGGGTGATAGCCCCGTAAGCGAAATTGAATATGACCCTAGTGAGTTCCAGAGTACGGCGGGGCACGTGGAATCCTGCCGGAAGTTACCGAGACCACTCGGAAAGGCTAAATACTAACTAATGACCGATAGTGAACCAGTACTGTGAAGGAAAGGCGAAAAGAACCCCGGGAGGGGAGTGAAAAGATTCTGAAACTGTATGCTTACAAAAAGTCAGAGCCCGTTAATGGGTGATGACGTGCCTATTGAAGAATGAACCGGCGAGTTATGATTGCATGCGAGGTTAAGCCGTAGAGGCGGAGCCGTAGTGAAAGCGAGCCTGAATAGGGCGTTTAGTATGCAGCCATAGACCCGAAGCCCGACGATCTATCCATGTCCAGGTTGAAGGTGGGGTAAAACCCACTGGAGGACCGAACCAACGTTCGTTGCAACGCCCGTGGATGAGATGTGGATAGTGGAGAAATTCCAATCGAGTCGGGGGATAGCTGGTTCTCCCCGAAATAGCTTTAGGGCTAGCGTGAGGTTAAATAGTTACTGGAGGTAGAGCACTGAAATGCTGATGGCGCCACAAGGCGTACTGATTCATATCAAACTCCGAATGCCAGTAAATGTATCCTTGCAGTCAGAGTGTGGGGGATAAGCTCCATGCTCAAAAGGGAAACAGCCCAGACCGTCAATTAAGGTCCCTAAATTCATGCTAAGTGTTAAACGATGTAGAGATGCCCAAACAACTAGGATGTTAGCTCAGAAGCAGCTACCATTTAAAGAGTGCGTAACAGCTCACTAGTCGAGTGCCTCCGCGCGGAAGATTTACCGGGGCTAAGCATGATACCGAAATTACGGATTTTAGAGTAATCTAAAGTGGTAGGGGAGCGTTCCATGTGGGGTGAAGTCGTACCGAAAGGAGCGGTGGACCGCATGGAAGTGAGTATGCCGGTGTAAGTAACGATGATGGGTGAGAATCCCATCCACCAATTGACTAAGGTTTCCTGGGGAAGGGTCGTCCTCCCAGGGTTAGTCGGGACCTAAGACGAGGCCGAAAGGCGTAGCCGATGGACATCAGGTTGATATTCCTGAACCCGCATATATGTGATGTAGTGACAGAGACGGTTAATCATACCGGTTATTGGATTCCGGACTAAGCGAGGTACCTTGTGTGTAGGCAAATCCGCACACTTTAAGGGGAAGGCGTGATGGGGACTGAATGGCTTCGGCCTAGTAGGGAAGTTGATGATACCAGCTCTCAAGAAAAGCTGCTAACTTAAGTATATGTGGCCCGTACCGAGAACGGACACACGTGGTCAAGATGAGTAATCTGAGGTGAGCGAGATAACTGTTGTTAAGGAACTCTGCAAAATTACTTCGTAAGTTCGCAAGAAGAAGTGCTCCAGCGATGGAGCCGCAGTGAAGAGGCCCAGGTAACTGTTTACCAAAAACACAGCTCTATGCCAAGCCGCAAGGCGATGTATATGGGGTGATGCCTGCCCAGTGCTGGAAGGTTAAAAGGGGGAGTGCAAGCTCTGAATTGAAGCCCCAGTGAACGGCGGCCGTAACTATAACGGTCCTAAGGTAGCGAAATTCCTTGTCAGGTAAGTTCTGACGCGCACGAATGGTATAATAATCTGGGCGCTGTCTCGACAGCAGGCTCGGTGAAATCTTAATACCTGTGAAGATGCAGGTTACCCGCGACTAGACGGAAAGACCCCATGGAGCTTTACTGTAACTTAATATTGAGCGCTTGTACTTCATGCACAGGATAGGTAGGAGGCTTTGAAGCGGGGACTTTGGTACCCGTGGAGCCAGCGTTGGGATACTACTCTTGGATTATGATCGTTCTAACTCGGACCTCACAGGCTCTGAGGACAGTGTTAGGCAGGCAGTTTGACTGGGGCGGTCGCCTCCCAAAATGTAACGGAGGCGCCCCAAGGTACCCTCAGCATGGTTGGAAATCATGCATCGAGTGCAAAGGCATAAGGGTGCTTGACTGCGAGACAAACAAGTCGAGCAGGGACGAAAGTCGGGCTTAGTGATCCGGCGGTTCTTCGTGGAAAGGCCGTCGCTCAACGGATAAAAGCTACCCTGGGGATAACAGGCTGATCTGATCCAAGAGTTCACATCGACGATCAGGTTTGGCACCTCGATGTCGGCTCATCACATCCTGGAGGGGAAGTACCTTCCAAGGGTTTGGCTGTTCGCCAATTAAAGTGGTACGCGAGCTGGGTTCAAAACGTCGTGAGACAGTTTGGTCCCTATCTGTCGTGGGCGCAGGAAGTTTGATAGGATCTGTCCTTAGTACGAGAGGACCGGGATGGACATAGCAATGGTATATCGGTTGTCACGCCAGTGGCATGGCCGGGTAGCTACCTATGGAATGGATAAACGCTGAAAGCATCTAAGCGTGAAGCCAACCTAAAGATGAGACTTCCCATTCGAAAGAAGTAAGACCCCCTGAAAGTTACAGGGTTGATAGGTTAGAAGTGTAAGCATAGTGATATGTTCAGCTGACTAATACTAATAGGTCGAGGACTTAATTTCTTAAGATTTTTAATCGAATCCCAAAAGTAAAATTTAAAGTTATTTATTAACAAGAAAGCTAACATGTGGTAATATTCAGTTTTGAGAGAATAATTTCTCTTAATAAAAAGTCTGGTGGCGATGGCGCGGTGGACACACCTGTTCCCATCTCGAACACAGAAGTTAAGCACCGTAGTGGCGAAGATATCCGCAAGGACAAAATAGCGAGCCGCCGGGCTTTTTTATTTTATCTGCTAATTTCAATACAAATTGATTTACTATAAATGTAGTGCTAGAGTAAATGCATATTTAAGGAGAACTTTTTATGAAAAAAGCATTAGGATTTTTAAAGAGCAACATCATGATCTTTATTGGTGCTCTTTTATTACTATTATTCATGAACTACCTCGCGCTACGTGGCACAACTTTAGCGTTAGGTATCTTCGCAACACTCATCGCTCTTTATTACATTGCTATCGGTGTTTTAGGTATCTTTATTGGTGAAAAGTTAAACGCTTTAACAAGAAAAATATTCGATGTTGTCGCAATTTCTTTGTTTGCGTTTTTGATGTTCCTTGCTGCTGTATTCAACTTAGTCAGCATGATTCAAGAAAGCACCGATCCTCAATTCCCACAAACATTTGGACCAACTGCTTGGTTTATTGCTATCTTTACTTTACTTACCGCATTAGCCTTAGCAGGCTTCTATCCATTTGCTAGATTATTCAAAAACGAAGGTTTAAAGAGACTTGGCTTATTATTCTCGGCCTTATTTGCTCTAGGTTTATTACTTGACCAATTATTCGATTTTACTGGTTTTGCTATTACATTAGGTCAAATTCAATTTGTATACATTGCAGTTGATTTACTCTTTGTCATCTATCTTTTCGACTCATTTGGAGACGCTAAAGAAGAACCAAAGGCTATTCCTCAAAAGGCTCAACCAAAAGAAGAAAAGGCTGAAGAACCTGCTCCTCAAGAAGAAGCTCCAGCGGAAGAACCAAAATCCGAAGAATAATATTAATATTTAGAATATTCAATAATAGAAAGCCGCAAGGCTTTTTATTTATGGTAGAATAATAATATGAACATTAATTTAATACCTTTATATAGTTTCCTTTCTAAGAAGGAAGACAAAATCCAAAAAGAAGACCTTTTGTTTGTTGATGAAATCAACAATTATTTGATGAATGACGATTTAATCGTGCTAGAGAACGCTAAGGACGCGATTTTTAACATTATCCTTATCGGTTCAGGCGGAACAGAAAATCTCTTCTTAAAACGCCTAAAAGACTTACCAGAACCATTAGTTATTTTATCAACATCAAGAAACAATTCTTTACCAGCTTCTTTAGAGATTAAAACATATTTAGAAAATCACAATAAACTCTGCTTCTTATTAGTGGGTGATGAAAATCACATTGCTAATATGATTAAACATATCGCGACGATTATTAATGCCTATAACAGTGTTAAGGATAATCGCTTGGGTTTAATTGGCAATCCTAGCAGTTGGCTTATTGCTTCCCCAGTGGAACCAAAGATGATTTATCAAAACTTTAAACAAAATATCGTGAAGATCAAGATGAAAGAACTTGAGGAATTAATCGAGCAAGAAGAAAAAGAAATGCTTGATATTAATGTTGTTCCTCACGCAAAAGAATTCATCGCTAAAGCGGAATCTCGTGATGACTTACAGTTCTCTCTTGTGATCTATAACGCTCTTAAAAAGTTAATAGCGAAGTATCAATTAAATGGGTTAACAATCCGTTGTTTTGATCTTGTTAAAAAATATAAACAAACAGCATGCCTTGCCTTAGCGATGCTCAATGAAGAAGGTATTACATCTGGCTGTGAGGGTGATGTACCTAGCTTAGTTACTATGCATATTGTTAATTCATTAACAAATCGCAGTTCTTTCATGGCAAATCCATCAAAATTCAATTATGAAGATAATTCCATCATGCTCGCACATTGCACAGTTCCACTTAATATGGTCACTTCATATAAGTTAATGACTCATTTTGAAAGTGGGTTAGGAATTGGTGTGAAAGGTGAATTACCAGAAGGCCGTATCACCTTATGTAAAATCGCGCCTGATTACAGCTTAGAAAATACCCTATGTATCCCAGCAAATTTGAAAGAGAACCTTTCTCTTGAAGGATACTGCAGAACGCAAATATCGGTTGCGTTAGGGGAAGAAGGACTCCTTGAAATTCTTAAGGCCAGCTTTGGAAATCACATCATCGTTTCATATGGTGATGTCTATCAAGATTTCCTTCCTTTACTCTCTTTATTAAGACGATAATATTTACTTTTTGTCGACAATGTTAGTAATTTTCTTCTTCATTGTTTGACATAACTACGTTTACTATGTAAAATAACACTGCTTTATGGAAAAGAATACGAATACCCAAGTTTATTATCACACACAGGATATCAAAGACGCGACCAGGGTCGCTGCGCTTGCATGCTATGGCGTCGTTGATATCGCCAGACGCGAAGATACTCTTCGTACTGACAAACGCATTAAGAAAGGAATTATCGAGGATCAAGCGATTTATGTGAAGAAATTCGCAAATCGTACTTTTTCCGTTGACGTTTATTTAGTGCTTTCTAACGAAGTTAAAATTACCGAAGCTCTCGTTGAATGCCAAAAAACAATTATGTACCAACTCAATAAAAAATTTAATAAAGCCTGCTCAGGTGTAAACGTCTACGGTGAGTCTTTATCCTCTCACTAATACATATGAGAACATTAAACGGACAGACTTTAAAACAGCTTCTTATTTCAGGAAGCAATAATTTATATAACCATTATCCAGAAGTGGATGCTTTAAACGTTTTCCCAGTCCCAGATGGTGATACTGGTATGAACATGAACTTAACATTAACTTCTGGTAGTAAAGAAATCCAAAATAGAAGCGATGAAAGCGCTTATGAAATTAGTAAAGTTTTCTCTCGTGGCTTATTAATGGGCGCTAGAGGTAACTCTGGTGTTATTACTAGCCAAATCTTCCGTGGCTTTTCTAAAGGTTTAGATGGTTTAGAAGAAGTTAACGCTTTAGCGTTCTCTGCTGCTTTCCAAAAAGGTGTTGAAGTTGCTTATAAAGCCGTTGTTAATCCAGTTGAAGGTACAATCCTTACAGTTATTCGTGAATCAAGTCAATTCCTCGCGGATAACGTCAAAGATAACATGAGCATTGAAAAGTGCTTAGATCTCATGCTTCAAGAAGCAAGAGAATCCTTAAAAAGAACCCCAGAATTATTACCAGTCTTAAAAGAAGCTGGTGTCGTTGACTCTGGTGGTACTGGTCTCATCAGAATTTTAGAAGGTATGAGAATCGCCGCTGGTGGTGACTTCGTTGAAAGAAGCCAAGCTACCGCTACAGAAGCACAAAACTCTGCCGAAGAAGGCGAAGAAGAAGGATATTTATTAGAATTCGTCTTGAAATTATTAAAAGAAAAGAAAGCCTTCAACGAAAATAGATTCTCTAACTTATTATCCACAAACGGTGATGACTTAGTGGTCAATGTTAAAGATGATTGTGTTAAAGTTCACATCCGTGTTCTTAACCCAGGTGATATCTTAAATTACGCTCAACAATTTGGTGAATTCTTAAAGCTCAAATTAGTCAATCTTAAAGTCGGTGAATCCGCTGAAGAATTAGACTTCGAAGAGGAAGAAGAAGTCAAAGAAAAAACTGAATATGCAATGATTAGTGTTTCCGCTGGTCAAGGCATTGAAGATTTCTTAAAAGAAATTGGTATCTCCGTCGTTGTTAAAGGCGGTCAAACCATGAACCCAAGTAGTGAAGATTTCGTTAGCGCTATTAAGAAAGCTAACGCTCATAACGTCTTCATCTTCCCAAATAACTCCAATATCGTGATGGCGGCTTCTCAAGCTTGCGATATGGTGGAAGATGCTGACACAAATGTTTACGTCATTCCAAGTAAGACAATTCCTCAAGGAATTAGTTCTGCGATTATGTTTAATCCAGAAGCTGATCCAGAAGAAAACTTCCGCTCCATGAAAGCGGCCTTAAAGAACGTCAAATCTGGTGAAGTCACATTTGCTATTAGAGATACCGAAATCGGTGGTGTAAAAGTCAAGAAAGACGACTTCATTGGTATCTTCGAAAAAGACATTGTTGTTGATAATCCAAATAAGTTAGAAACATTAATGACCTTACTTGAAAAGATGATTGATGAAGATTCAAGCATCATCACAATCCTCGTTGGTCAAGATGTTAACGATGAAGAAATGAATCAAGTCTCTGAATTAATCGCTGAAAAATTCTCTGACCTAGACTTAGATATTAGAAAAGGCGATCAACCAGTTTATTCCTTCTTAATTGGTGTGGAGTAAACTAATAAAATATTAAAGATAAAGACCACATAAAAAGTGGTCTTTTTTCATGCTTAACGTACTTAAGCAAGATCCCCACATCAAGTCGAT
>JAEEGG010011579.1_pt1 | contig 19188 bp, 16 predicted proteins | sample 9134161 | NCBI WGS metagenome assembly JAEEGG01 (sample SAMN16246543, study PRJNA631951) | gut metagenome | biome: gut microbiome; feature: rumen; material: CR-attached | host: Bos | place: Iran: Karaj | collected 2018-10 | reverse complement strand
AGGGAAGTTGGTAACACAATACCCACTTGCCCTCGGGCAAGGTGGAGGAGTGCCAACATTCCAGCAAGCTGGGCACCGGAGAAAAGGGAATGAAGAAACGCTAAAAACAAGGCAAAATGGAAACACAGAAACAGGTGGTGCACTTCGAGGCGAAGAAGGGATTCACAACGGCCCAGAGCAACGAGCACCAGCGCCGCTGGACCGAGAGGGGTTGGGCGCAGGCGAACGAGAACGGCCGCATCGACCGCTCCCGGACCCGCTTGAACTTCGAGGTCACGAAGGGAGGGAAGGTGCAGAAGGTGGACAAGAGCAAATCCATCCCGGAGAAATTCCTGGAGAACATCGCCTCGCGAGGGATCAAGGATCCCAACGAGAAATGGCCCGACAATCCGAAATACCGGACCGTCGTGGACTTCATCATCAGCGGCTCGCACGACCGTCTGTGCCAGCTGGCGTTTGGCAACCAGAAGATCAACTATGAGAAAGGTGCCAACAACGGCTCGGTCCAGAGACGTCCGGAAATCGAGCGCTGGGCAAAGGACATGTACGATGTCCTCGCTGGCAGATTCGGGGAGGAGAACATCCTGTCGTTTGTTGTACATCTGGACGAGCGCAGCCCGCACATCCACGCAGACATTATACCGGTGACGGATGGCAATGACATCTCCTTCAACAAGGTCTTCGTCGGCGGGGACAAGTACGAATACCGGCGCCGAACGCTGGCCCTCCATGACCTCTTCGCGGCTGTGAACCGTAAGTGGGGACTTGAGCGCGGAGACAGCGTCAACGAGACGCACCGCAAGCACCACAGCACCGAGGAGTATCGCCGGAAATTGTCAGGGCAGTGCAGTACACTCGAAAGGGAGGTGGACAGCAAGAGTGCCACCCTCAAGACCCTGAACCAGCAGATCGCCCAGGCGTCCAGGAGCATGAAGGGTCTCAACACGATGGTCTCCAACCTGGAGGCCGGAAGGGCCCGCATCGAGGCTGAGATAGACTCCATCCGGCGCTCGCTTTCCGATGACGGCCTTGGCACGGACCGGCGCGACGCGCTCCGGCAGAAGGAGGAGTCCCTCCAGAAGAAGCTGGACGACATCCTGGCAAAACTCGCCGACAAGCGTAGCAAACTCAAGGATGCTGAGAAGAGGCTCGCCGACCTCAAGCGCCAGGTGGCAGCATCGGAACAGCGGCAGGACGAGCTCCAGCACCAGATCAAGGATGCCACCTCGAAGGTGTCCAAGATCACCCTGAACAAGGTCGGGACGGAGGCGCTCTGGACCGTCCTTCGCGACTTCCAGGAACTGAAAAGGACGGTGCCGACCGAGCAGCTCTCTGCCATCGACGACTCGCTCCTTCAGGACATGAGCCGACAGGGCGTGAACATCATCACGTGCGCGTCGCTCCTCTTCATGGGCATGGTCGACCAGGCCACGACCTTCGCCGAGAACAAGGGCGGAGGCGGCGGCCACGGCACGGGAGGCTGGGGACGTGACAAGGATGAGGATGACCGCCAATGGATCCGACGCTGCCTGGCACGATCCCGACAGATGATGGCCCCTGCTGGACACAAGCTCAAACGCTGAGTGCCACGCCACTCAACTGAAATCAAGTAAAACCATTAACAAGAGTATCGAAATGAAAAGACATTTGATAATCCTATCCGTCCTCTGCCTGGCGGCCATGACGCTCCGGGCACAGGACACGACGTCGGTCCGGCCGGATGTCCGGATCCGCCAGAACTGCGACTGCGGATGCCACCGGCACCCTGTCAACGACTACGACGGACTGAACTCGCTCCGCCAGAGACTTGCCAACCCTTCCTGGGACGGGAAGGTCGAACTGTTCCGTTCGATCGGCACCGGGATGAAGGTCGAGGATGGCAAGATCGTCCCGCTATCAAAGAAATCCGAATCATCCGATACGGTTTCTCCGGAGATGTCTTCCGCGCCTTCTGTACAGGAAAGTGCCAGCCCGCTGAAGCCGTATCTTCAGCAAATGGAGATGGGAGAGGTGCCAATAGGCGCTCCGGTATTCATCTTCTTCCGTCTAGCCGGAACGTATGTCACGGACTCCCCGCAACTGCTCAGCGTGAATGCCGCTGCGGATCTAGCCATAGCACAGAACCTGCGCGTGCGTATAACCGGCGCAGCTGATTCAGCGACGGGATCGGCAGAGAAGAATGAGGCACTCGCGAAAGCCAGGGCCGAACATGTAGCGTCACTTATGATGAAAAGGGGAGTGCCGGATGACCGGATAGAGATACTGTCCCAGGGTGGGACAACCTCATACGATCCCCTGTCCGCCAACCGGAACTGCCGGATAGAACTGTTCGCCGAGTAAAGAAGCGCCCCCATCGCGACTGCGGTGGGGGTGTCTGTTATTTCACGACATTAAGGGCGGATGGCACTGCGAACTCGACATCATTGAGGATTTCCTCCGTGACTTGGGAGAGATCCCAAAGCGCATCTTTCTTGGAATCTCCTTTCTTCCAGTCGCAGAACTCCAACTTGTCATAGGAAAGGGTCATCATCCGGCCGTCGGCAAAACAGAGGGAGAGGTGGAAATACTCGTTCTCGCCGTCATACAGCAGCGAGAAGAGTTCCATCGTCTCGACGATGCCCATCATGCAGGTATTCTCCTTTTTTTCAATGGCCTTGGAGATGAAGCATCTGACGTCGCCACGGAGGACATCATAGCGATTGTAAGTCGGGATCTGGACAACCTTGGTAGCTGGTTTGGAGATCTGATAGGTCTGACCGTCGATGATGACAAGACCTTGGGCCGCTTCAGGCCGACCGGTAAGCAGCTCGGCGACGCCTACCTGCAACGCATCGGCGAGGCCCTCAAGTTTCAATACAGTGGGATTGCCCTTGACACTGGTAAGAAGGTTGCTGACCGTAGTGCCCATACGGTTCGCGATGTCGGAGAGTCGCAGACCCTTGGCCTTGACGATCTCTCGCAAGTTCTGTTCTATGTTTGCCATGTGATTTGAATTCCGATGGCAAGATAGGAATAAATAATCTATTATCCAAAATATTTTGATTTTGAATAATAGATTATTCTACGCAATAAACGGACGGACCTAATGGACGGAGGTCTTGGGGATGTCTTCCCAGAGCGTGGTGTAGTGCGGGCTCTGATGTTCCCGGCTCATCTTGATCTCTCCGGTTCCCTGGGCACCGAGAAGGACGGTGCCCTTTCCGTACTGTTTATTGATAGAGTCGATGCTTGATGAGAGTTTCGATTCCTTTTCCAGTGCATCTGCATCAGCGAAAAGGGACTGCGCGAAACCTTCCTCTTGGACGAGCTTCGTGATGACCACTCCGGCCTTCTTATAGCCGAAGCCCGGCCGCCAGATATCACGGCAGGCCTCCAGGGCATGTCGGATGAAGGTGCGGTGATCACTGGTTCCGTCGGGGATAACCACGAGCTTGCTCGCATAGGTCTGCGGCGCGTTATCCTTGAAGCGGTTCGTGATGGCGAAGACAACCATTTCCAGGGCGACGGACTTCTGGCCACGAAGCTTAGTGACCGCTGATTCCGAGAAATTCGCAACCTGCTCGCAGAGTTCGTTCCGGTCCTTAATCTCCTTGCTGAAGCTCCTCGAAACGCAGATGGTCTGCCGGGGTTCGATCATGTCCTCCATCTCAATGCAGGGGATGCCCTTGAGTTCCTTCCAGGTCCTAAAGCCGGGCAGATGGAAGAGCGTGCGTACGGTAGTCTCAGGGAGGGACACATAATCCCAGGCGGTCTTCACGCCGAGGGCCTCCAGCTTTCTCATCATCCGCCTTCCGATACCCCAGACATCCTCGGCAGGGAACTTTTTCAGGACCTTCTCGATATCCTGCGGCCGATACATATAACAGCCGCCATTGAGCTTGGGGTATTTCTTGCAGAGCTTCGATGCAATCTTCGCGAGGGTCTTGGTCGGTGCGATGCCCACCGACACCGGGATAGAAGTCTGTCTCCAGCACTCCCGGGAGATCTCCTTGGCGTAGGCGTCGAAGTCAACGTCGATGCCGTCCAAGTCCAGGAACGCCTCGTCGATGGAATAGACCTCGATACAAGGGGAGTAGGAGCGGAGGACCTCCTGGACCCTTCTCGACATGTCGCCGTACAGCGCGAAATTCCCGGAGAAGACAGCCACATTGTTCTTCTCCACGATGTCCCTTATCTTGAAGAGCGGGTCGCCCATCTTGATGCCGAGTGCCTTGGCCTCGTTGCTCCTGGCCACCGCGCAGCCGTCGTTGTTGCTAAGCACGATGACAGGCCTCCCGTTCAGTTCCGGACGGAAGACCCTCTCGCACGAGGCGAAGAAATTGTTGCAGTCGGCTAAAGCGTACATCTATAAGCGGTTGGGATGCTTTACTTGGTGAATTTTATGGACTGTCAGATGCGAAGTTTCTTCGCAGGGGATGTGAACTTTCTTCGCATCTAGTTGTGAAGTTTCTTCACATCTGGTGAGACCTTTCGTCCCATAAGACATAACGTCACACTTTCTTGATGACCCAGGTCACGACGCCCCAGATGAGGAAGTCGTTGTCAGGGCCGACAGGGATGGGCTTGTACTTGGTGTTGTGTTCGTTGCAGGGCAGCAGGACAGCCCTGTCCTCGTGGATCTCCACCCGCTTGACGGTGTACTCGCCGTCGATGAAGCAGACGGCCTTGCAGCCGTTGTAGGGGTCGATGCCGCGGTCCACGATGATGATGTCGCCCTCGTCCATGTCGGCGTCCACCATCGAGATGCCGTCGATGCGGAAGAAGAAGGTCGAAGCGCTATGCTGCACCAGAAGCTTTACGAGGTCCAACTTTTCCCTCACTTCCTCTGCCGGAGAGGGGAAACCGGCCTTGACGGCGCCGGCGAAGGCGAGCTCAAGAGAGTCGCTGTCTGTTATGGGATGGGGAATCATAGGGACAAAGATAATACGGGATTGTGCCAACTGGTGACACAGCGGAAAGATTATTCTTCCTCGTCTGGTTTCTATAACTTCTGAATATACTTCTGGTCGTATTCTTTTACGTATTCCCTTAATTGTTCTCCCTCAAGAATCTTGACATCTGCCGCAAGTCCGATGACGAAACGGCCAGCTCCCTCAAGGCTGTGAATGGTCGTTGAAAGAATCCATTTGCCTTCTTCACGGCGGAGATCCTTTTCTGAAAGAGGGAATTCCTCTAGAAGAAGGCTCTTTGCACGAGTGTCAAGTTGCAACGTGATCTGCTCATCTAACGGGCCCGTCATTCGGAACACATCAGGTCTCGGGACATTATGTTCAGACTGGAACGCCCAATCATTATCTGTCTCTTGAACCTCGTGAATTCGCATGACCTTGAACATGCGGTTATCTTTATTCTCCACATCGTAGGCCCAGATATCAATCATGTTTGCCGTGAATTCAATCGGCTCCACAAGTCGGTCCTTAGCCTCATTGCTGTGAGCTGATTCGTACTGTTTCAAGATAACCTGCTTCCTATGCTTGATAGCAGCAGCAAGGGCCTCTACGTTGGCGGCATTGGCAGAGTTGTCAATGTAGTTTGCTATGCTGGTGCTGTCGTACACACTGACCAGTTTACGCTGCAAATCGCGTTTCAAAGCATTGTTGTTATCGATTCCCTCGATGAGTTTTGCCGTAATGTATGCTTCTTCCTCTGTGAAATATATGAGCCTGTTGAAGTCACTTAGCCCTCGAGCGACCTTCCCCATCGCAAAAACGTTTCCATAGAGTTTATTTACGACAAAACCCGCATCCCTTATATCGTCGATATATCGGTATACTGACCTCGGAGTGATTCCCATTTCCACGGCAAGTTGATCTATTGTCCGGCTTACATTACCAGTCAATAGCTTCATCAGGCGGAGTATTTTGACAATCTTGGTTTGATCCATTCTATACTATTTAAGACACCATGTCAGTTAGTCCAATGGTTCGGGTTCATTGTCATTCTCGACACTTGCTGGAACCGTCTCTTCCGGAGCTGTCAATTGACGGAACATATCAAGAAAAGCACTGTTGTTATAAAAATACGTTTCATCAGATTGTATTTTTTCTTCCATCACGGACAGTCCATAATTAATGTATTCCTCCATTGTTGCCATTAGGAGGTTCACGCTCTCATTAAGCGTGCGATTACCCTTTTCAAGCTCCAACCAATCAATCTCTGGTGTCTTAGAGACCAAGGCGATAAACATATACTCTCTAAGTCGAGGATATGCACGCCGCCCTTTCCGTGATTCTATGTTACCCCAATACTGAATGGGCTGTCCCAAGTCTTTTATGCCGGAATCCTTACTTAGGGGCAATCGTTTATCACTGTATAGGCCAATAAAGAAAGCCATTATCAATGCTTCATAACCTGCACCCAGCACTTTGCCTTTTGCATCAGATGCTTCATTTGTTCCTTTACCAAAATCAGTTAAAGGTTTAATAAGGGTATCCTCAAAGTGCTTTTCATAGGAGGGATTCTTTTTTCCCCATGATTCAAAAGCGGAAGCTAATGTATTAACTGTGTATGCCATGGCTTCTAAATGTCTTCAATAACGGTTTGAATAGTTGATAGGTCCTCTTCCACAAATGGACGCTTTAACTTTAAGCGATACTTTGTGGCGTTAATCTTATCAATCTTAGGCTTATCCAAGAGTGATTCTCCTAAAGAGTTCTCTTTCTCGGTGAGGAAACTCTTAGTGACAATGATGGTCTGCTTCTGAATGTTTCCAATAACGCTGAAGAAATCACCTTCCTTTGATCCAGTGAACGAAGAGGTCGGAGCATCGAAAATGAGAGGGTAATCATTCTCATGCTTGATAGTAGTTAGTTTGGCGACTGCAAATAGAAGCGACATGTACATTGTTGTTTTAAGAGCAGTATTTGGGTTATAAACCCTCGTGCCATCAACATCTACGAGGATAATTTCTGCGGAGTCATCAGGTTTCTCTATGATTCTCGCCGTGCCCCTAAAGTCACCTTTATTTAGCTCAGCAAGATACTCGTTAGCGGCGGTTTCCAACTGATTTAGGAAGTCTCTCTTGTTGGCTTGTTTGGCAGCAGAGAACGCATTCAGAATCTTTAATATAGCCTGGCTACTCCTTGCATACATTGCGGCCGATGATTCCTCTGAAATCTTTGAATACTCCTCGCGATATTGAGCCAAAGTCTTCTCATGCTGACCAATTTGTGTGCTGAGGTATTCAGAACTTCTTTCTGCTTGCATTCTTCCTTTCCACCACTCGGTGATTTCATAGTAAGCAGAAACAAGTTGATCTTCGGAAAGACCTTCCGTTTGAGCAAGTATTTTCTTTTTGCTTTCTTCTTCTCTCTCAATATTTGCGGAAATCTTATCAATCTTAGCGTGCTGTTCGAAATTAAAGAATATCGCCTTTGTTATAAACCCATCAAGATTGGTAAGGAAACGCATATTATTATGCAGAGTGTTGTACATCCTGTTAAGCTCTCCGATAAAGTCGTACTTAAACAGTGGCTCAACTTCCTCTTCTTCTTCAGCGGTTTTCTTGGAAGCCAAGAAAGCATCGAGACGAGCCTGCATGAATGCATATTCAGGTGATCCCTTACGAGCTGGTCTGCCACAGACTTTGCATACCTCATCGTTTAGCATTTCCCTCATAGTATTCTCGTCGGGAACATTGATGGCAAGAGGAATATGTCCATCAATCAATTCTTGTTGAATGGTCTTTGCAAGTTTCCGGGCACCGATTTCTTGGTCATACTTACTCTGCTGGCCACGCTTCGTTTTTTCCAACTTAGCAACTATCTTTCGGAATTCTTCAGCAATCGGCAAGAATCCCATCAAGATCCACATCTCGTCCAGCAATCGGAAGTTGTATTCTTCTTTAATCTCTCCCTGAGCTTGCTTAAGTTGTTCATTCAGACTCTTAAGCCGTTCATTTGTGCTGACAAGGAGCGAGGAAGCCTCCTTATTCTGTTCCAGATTCTCAAGAAGAGACTGGAAATTTGCCGCTTCGGTTTTTTTAACTTTAAGGTCCGATCTTAGGTCACCCAGTTTTTCCTCTTCTGCTTTAATCAGCGCTCTAAGCCTCGTCGCTTCTCTAGTATTTTTTCGGTCTGAGCTCATTGCATTATCCGTTGCTTTTTCGGACAATTGCTTTGCTCTTTCCATAAAGTGAAGATAGGGATCGAAATTGCGAACTTGGCTAAAGGTCTCAATAAGGTATGCTAAAGCAGCTGGTTTATTGAAAATATTGAGCTCCTGTTCACCTTTGAACAAACAATATTGCCTAACGGAAGAGGGGAAGTCTCGATCAAATTGAGCAAGAGCGGCATTTCCTTCTCGAACATCTTTTTCTACACCATTCTGAATATACAATTTGACCATAAAGTTCGATGTGGAGATTTCCCCAGAAAGAGTTTTCGTGAATTTGAAGGACTTTTCATAAATCCTCTCACTACCATTGCAGATATATGTCATCGAAGCCCTTACATTGCCGGATTCCGTACTTTCAAGGTCGGCAATCTTCTTCTTTGATACATATTTAGTGTCCACCTTCGGCAACAAATCTGTCGTGTCGAAGAGCCATTCTAATGCCTCAAATAAAGTGGTCTTTCCTTCTCCATTGGCACCAATCATTAAAGTCAGACGCTCTCCAACCTCGATGGTGTTGACTCCGTAATAACTGCGGAAGTTCTCTAGTGTTATGCTCTTGATTATCATACCAATAGATTGTTATTAAGGTAGTTGAAGATGATAGTGTAGACTCGTTTTTGGTCTCCTTGATCCTCCGAACCATTCAATTCCTTGATGATTTTAGCGACCGTGGCGACAACAGGATTGCTTGACTCCAGTGCTTCTGAAAGGCTCTCGTAGTCGGCCGCATCATAACCATAGGAGGCTTGCAGTTGCGGGTCTTTCAAGACCAGCATCAGCATTTTGTCTTTTTGTGTAATCATATGTGATCGTTGTTATATAAATTCAATCCATAATGTCTCATCACGGGACCGAGTTCAATCTGTGAATAAGAAGGATTCTCGGATAGCATAGCGAAGTTTTTCACTCTAATCAGCTCATTTCTAAGGAGAATTTGCTCCATTTTGAAACTATCACAATTGCTGCCAACCTCGGGAATAACGACAAGGTCATGTAAAACGGCCATATGTTTATCTGGGTGAGTGCGCAAAACTCTACCTCGTCTTTGAATAAACTGTCTGGGATTGCCTGTGCTGGCACAGAAAACCGCCATCTCACTTCTTGGGACATCAACACCTTCATCAAGACACTTCATAGAAGTAAGCACTTGCAGTTTGCCAGAAGCGAAGTCTCTTAAGACAGCATCTCTATCCGCCTGCCCTGAGACAAAGCGTTTTACGGTGACATACTTATCTATATCGGAAACGACTTGAGTGAACACATCGATAAGGTGATCGGATAAAGCATCATCCTCAATTTGCTCATGTTTGTCGAAAATATCAGAGTCTTCGATATAATCGGGCTTATTGCCTTCTGGGACATATATGAGCGAATACTTCAAATCACCTTTTTCTTTGAAGCGCTCTTCCATAATGGAACGGAATACGCCAACTTTATTTTGAGCCTTATGGATAATGCGTTTCCTGGCCAGAAGCAGACGTTTAAGCACCTCATCTTGTTTATCAAAACACTCTTTTGAATAGTTGAAATACTTGGATATCCGAATAGAGAGGTCAATGTATTCATCCATCTCCGTTTCGGTCAGCCTCACCATATGAGGGAAATAGTAATACTTGCAAAGAACTCCATTCTTAATCGCATCCTCCATCGAATACTCAAACGTGAATTGCTCCTTGGCACCAAAAAATGAAAAGATCTTGTCATTGGTCTCTGGCTCATATTGCCTCTCTGGGGTGGCTGACAGACCAATCCTTCTCAGATAGATGATTTTGTTAAGCCTCTTCAAAATCTGAGGTGACCCCATGTTGTGCGCCTCATCTGCAATAAGAAGAACCTTCTTACGATCAAAGCTATTCAACAACTCGAATACTGCTTCGCGGGTAAAAGAGGCGTAAGTAGAGATTATTATAAAACTCTTCGGATTCTCGTTTTCTTTTCGCATCTTTTCCTCCATCTTAATGAGTTCGATGCGATCCTTCCATTTAGGGTTTTTTGAGAAAACCTTTATAATCCGAGAGAACTTGAATTTACGACATTCATCTTCCCACTGATTCACTAGGGTTATTGTCGGCACAAGTATGATTGCCATATAGTATCCACAGCGCTTGTATATTTCGAGAAGACAATTCAATGACGTGATTGTCTTTCCCGTACCGGTCGCCATCGCAAATAGCCCCTTCTGATTATTCTTTTTCCAGTTCTCAAATGCTTGTTTTTGGTACTCTCTAGGGCCACTGCTATAAGGGAATTCTGGCGATGGCTCATCCCCCTCAATCAAGACTTTTTTCGGTCGTAATGCTTTCTTGTACTCCTTGAGTTTTCGCTCTACATTCAGAAGATCTTCAATATCCTGCCCTCCATAGGTGGATAGAATCGCTTCCTGAAGCTCACTCGGCGAAAGATATTCGATCTCATCTTCCGATTTGCTCATAATACGGTTGAAATGATCTTTCTGATTAGAAAGCTTCTTTTGGATTACCGAGTCCGGAGATGTGCTTAGGAAGATATTGATCTCTTCCAAATTGTTAAAGAGTCCACCCAGAGTGAAATTTGCAGAGCCTGAAAAACCAACGATTGTGCCCTCGAGGTCAACAAACTGTCCTTTTTTTGTATGTGCAATACCCGAAGTGGATTTAGGCTTGATAATCTGAAGTTCTATGCGATCTTCCTGAATCAAAAAAGCCAGGCATTTGAAGAAATGCTCTCCATATTCGTCAAGAGAGGATCTTAACGCCTTCCAATCAGTAAGGTCTAAACTGAGATTCACTCCGCCTTGAAGACCTTCAGTAATTGCTTTTTTATCATCTGCCGAAACAATCTGATTAATGGCCATTCGCATTTTTCCACCATTACTAATGAACGTAGCAAATGAACCTGCAAGGACACTGATTGCAGCAGAGTTAAAATAACCCAACTCTATGTCAAAGAAGAAGCTATTCTCCAGGGCACTGGAGAAAAACTCAAAGGGAGTATGTTGTCCTTGCGGAGTATATGTTCCGTCTTCAGACCATTTTACATCCTTTAACATAGCAAGCTACACTAAATGAAACAGTTTGCACAGAAGGCATCATTATCGTCATCCAAATTGTCAATGAGTCGGCAACTTGATTCTGCACGTTTCGCTTCCTGTTTTTTAATAGCATCGAGTTTAATCTGACGAACTCGTTCGGGTTTACAAAGATCCGCAAGACTTTCGTTTTGATTCCATGTATATCCATCCTTCTCGAACTCCATTGCTTTAGCATAGAGGTCAGGATGCTGCTCATATAACCATACCCACTCAATCTTCTGCTGGAAGAAACAGAAATAACAACCAGATCGGCTACGGTTATATGTGCCTTTCTTTCCGTCAACTTCAAACACAATGGGGTTATAGTATGCCGGAACACCAACACCGCTATCCTCCAGAATCTGGAACACATCAGCTTTTACCAAAACGTCTTCATTATCCACGAGAGGGAACTCATTCAGTTGACCGACAGGATAATTAGTGGTTTTAAGGAAGGCGAAGACGGCCCTATTAAAAGCCTTAACGTCTAAATCAAGCAGCGCATTCAATTTCTTCGAGTAGAAGAAGTTTTTGGAGAGGGGAGTGTCCACTATTCTCAGAGCATCCTGTAGAATCTCTTCGGGACAATAATCCTGGTAATACCCGTGAATCTGGGGGATATTATCATTATTAAGCACTTTATTAATAACATCCAGACTCCAGATATTCTTTCTGAACGGAAAAATAGCTTGGATATTAGGCTTCGTCGATATGTATCCCTCGCGATCCTCATCTCCTCGTATACCGACATAAGAAATAGCAGGCTCATCACCTACAAATTTCTCCATTTCCGCAAGTTTCATCTTCTGCGTACACCAACGAGCTTGAGGAGAGGGAAGGAAATTACCACTTGCCTTAAGGAAATGATGGAAAGGTGTTGGTTCAGGGCTTCCTTCAGCTGCCCTCAATATCTTAATGCCACCAAGGTAAGAATCTAATCGCGCTATGAGCAATTCTGTTTCTGCCAACTCACATCCTGTATCTGAATTGTAGTACTCGATTCTAAGATCCGGGTACTTATTCTTCATGTATATGGCGAGAGCTGCGCTGTCTTTACCGCCTGAGATGCCAAGTATATGTCGTACCATAGATATCAGTTCTTAATCTTGTCTGCAAGAAGTTCAAGTAAAATACACACATCAAGATTTGAGTCACCTGAAAGCATTTGCTCAAGCTCGTTCTTTTTCTGTTGGACAAGGCTCAATTTTGGCTTTGGCAGACGATATGTCTTCTGTTGCTCATTCACGCCGTTGGTGTTAAGCAAGCCGAAACTATACAGGGTATCCTCGGAGTTCTCTTCGGCAATTTCAGAGATGCCAATATAGCGGTCTAATTCATAAAACAGGAAAATGATATTGTCGAGAAGAGCCTCTTCCTCCTTGTCCTTTAGTTTGTATAACTGCTTATCAAGGACTACGCTTGAAATTCTTTCTATAAATTCTTTATTCGTTTCCGCAGGAGCTAGAACTCTATCTAAGAAGGACCTCGCCTTTTGTGTCAAAAGGTGCTTCTTGACATGTACATACCTCGTATTAAGAATTGCTTTATATGACTCGTAATCAGTAGGTAGCCCAAGTTTCTCTATAAGACGATCCTCAATACGTTTGATGAGTTCTGGATAACACGCATTCAGTTCGCGGACAGCCGAGCGAATCTTCTCCAAATAATCCTGAATGAAGTCATCATCAAGTTCGTCGCCGCGGTATCCAAGTGACTCGGGCAGTTGTTCGAAGAAGACCTTTTCTGGATCTACCGCATTAGCAAGAACATCCCGGAACCTGGCGACATTGGGATTGCTGAACTTATATGTGTTCTTCGCATACTCGTTAAGACTCTTAAAAAAGAACAGGAAGGGTTTGAACGTATTCGCAAAAGAGTCCTTGCTTAAGGCAATATCCTCGTCTTTCTTTAAGAACTGACGATACTTCCGGAAGAATTCCAACTTAACGCCACTGACACTGAATGCCTTTATGGTAAAATCTCCAGGATGCTTCCAGAGTAAGTCAAACACTTCACGGTTGATGCCCATAACGTAATTCCCAGCAGCACCATAAAGAGCGAAATCCTGTTGCTTGATATAGAGGAAAATTGGTATCCAAAAATCAATAAAGCCTTGTTTTAGCTTGAAAGGACGAGCCTGCAAGAGCTTGATCAGTTCACTAACCTTTCGAGGGCGATCAACTGTTTTTACAATGAAAGATTCACAGGCATCCCAAAACTCCATAACCTTAGAATCAGTTGGAGCGCCAAACACATATGCTCCATCTTCATCCTGGCGGTGTATGCCGGTGTTCTTAAGAAGAGTAAGATAAATGGTCTTCTCCGGAGGAAATTCGTTCTCTCCAAAGCCCAAATCTGCTTCATCAGGATGCTCAAGAATACGATCCAAAAGATTTGACTTGGCAAGGGAGATTGCTGAACTTAGCTTCTGCTTATTGAATAATTCGTTTTGGATAGCAGGTGTGCCCGAGTAGACCTCCGCACAGACGATAGAAAGGAGTTTATTGAAATCCTTCTTTGTCCGAATCAGACACTCTTTACCCTTAAAGAACCATATTACATTTCCACTTCCATCAAATAAATAATCATTTAATGCGGAATTGAGACAGTTCTTTTCATACTCTTGGATATTTGCAATCTCACGCTTTGCAACCTGGTCATCCACTGCAACCTTCTCGGCGATATACTGTAGCTTCTTAATCTCGTGAAGATGTTTTACTATATCGGATACGTTGTTGAAAACCGCAAATAGCAGGGCTTCTTGACTCGATGCTGACAACTCCTTAACCTGGTCAATGCAACCATCTTCAAGAGGGAAAATCAACTCACAGAATCCATCAATGTCTCCTTCCGGCACCTTGGCTTCTGGTTCATTTAGGACGATGAAAGAAAAGTATCGCGGCGTTCCTTTAGCATAGAATGCCGCAGAAGCGGATGCTACGCGTGGTTTGAGATAATCACGCAATTCATCAACCGTCGCTGCCGGTGTTGGAACCATAGTGGCAGCTCGAAGTAATTCTGCTTCAATATTGATATCAGTCCCTTCAAAAAGGATATATTGTGACTTATATGTAGCGTATCGTATAACCTTAACGCGCTCAAGTTCACGAATAATCTCATCTGCATTATCAATACCTAAAGCACATTGGCAGTACTGTTCCAGAGACCGGCGATCAAGTGATGTCTCAGATGAACCGAATATGCTAAGCAAGCCTATAGCTTTTACGATTTTCTGTGCATCTGATATGAAACCATCAAGAAGAATTCCGCTCTCAATGCGACCAAGTGCTACTTTAATGGCAGACCAGCCAGAGGATTCTAAATTAACCTGAGAAATTTCAGAGTAGAAGTTATAGATGACATAATCATAGACGTCTGCCAAGTTATATGTCTGGTGTGATTTACCGACATAGTTTAGGATTGAATACTGACCAGTAGTTGTTAAGAAGGAAAATAGTGATCTCTCATTCTGCCCGTATTTCTGGATAGCTAACGTCAAACAAGAGGCCGCTAGAGGGTCCATCGGATTCAGCTTCCGAGCTGTCTCTTCTGAGAAACTATCAGAGATGAAGCGACACTGCTTTGCAATTCGATATACCGTCGAAAAGTCGGTTTCATTCGCCTTCTGCTCTGGAGACAACGATAATTGCTCCGCCGCAAGAAAGAGAAGTTGCTCCACGGGCTCACTGAAGACCACCTCCTTGAAACGCCCCTTAACCTTCTGCCACTCTTTCCTTTGGGGTTCGGAAAGCTTAGACGCATATGAACTAAAGTTCTGGTGTAGAGTTGTAAGTAAAAGGGCCTTTCTCCTATGATCGTTTATAACCTCACAAAGCTGCTGGATAAAGTACAGTTCCTCTTCAGGGTTATTCTTGGCAGCATGCTCGAGGACTTTTCCGAATTCATCAACAACAATGATATACGCCTTATTCTTTGACTCAGCAGTCTTGCATCTGCTTTTCAGAGCATCGAGTACATTTCTGTTTTCGGATCTAAGTTTTCTCGCGAGTAAGCTCTGAAGGGAATCGTATTCACCTACTATGTTGATGATTTCAAAAGAGTCCAAACCGTAGAAAACGGTCCGCTCTTTCACAAGAGAATCGTTCTTACCTTGTAATCCTTTCTCAAGCGCCATAATAAAACTGGATTTACCAGTTCCATATGTGCCAATGATGGAGAATGAATGCACACCGGAGGACACACTCGTGACAATGTCTCCAAGAACCCGCTGTACATTGGGAGTCACGATATATTGGAAATCATCCTGGACTCCAATCTCAATATTTACAGATGCGTTATACTTCATGCCTCCGTGTAATAATGATTGAGAACAGTGGAAGCATCAATGTCATGTATGAACTGAAGGTTCTTCACTCCGCTGTTGTCGGTGTACGTAATATCATCTGGATACTTTGCCACAATCTCACGAATCAATTCAATAAAGCTTGTGAGCGAAAGGCCAAAAATGAGGGCAACTTCCTGCATCCCATCAAGTGAGATCGTGTTGTCTTCTCCCTTGTAATCCAAGAGCGCATAAAGCAGGATATCCGGATGGATATGAGCAGGGTCAGTTTCATTAAATGAGTACCGATCGGCACCTAATGAATTAATAAGACCTAAATCGAGGAAAATGGCGGAGAAATCCTCATTACTCCTCAACTCTGTTGGTGTCACATAGTTGTGAAGAAGGACACCGATATCTTTTTTGACAGTGTTCTCATTGTAAACGTTTTTCTGCTCTGGAACACTGCATTTCCTCCTGATAAACGCCAATAATTGACCTCTGTCAAACTCGCGTTTCTCACGCTGAAAATCAAGGAAAGTCAAATGGTATAGACTTGCCACTTGTTTTGTGAGAAGATAATAGTGTAGAAGCCAAAGAGATCCTTCATCCTCAAGAAAAGGATCATACCCGTTTTCTGAATCAAATAATGAATCAGCAAATGGAGTTGGAGCGTCGTTTATACTAAGTCCAAAAGCACGGGACCAAAAACGTATAGAAGCTACCATATTCTTCCCAACGCCGAGAGTTGCTACCGCGTCAGGCGAAGTAAAGTTTACGCCGCCATTCATTGCATCATAAGCTTTCTTTAACCATAGTGGTTTACAAAAGAAAGACTCATGACCAGAAAAGGAATACCTGCCCATAATCCTGGTTTAAAACACCTCTTTCATAAATGCGTACACATTATTCTAGAGAGTGTCATTAATTATTGTGCATTTACTATAATATGCAAATTTAGCATTTTTTGCACTTCATAATACTATCTTCGTTAAAAGATTGTTGTTTTGACAATATGTTGTCCATAAAGTTGTCAATAGGGAAGTGGATGATAAGGTAAAAAGGGCCATTTGGGTGGCCCTTTCACAATCATATGAAGACTATTTTCTTACCCACGATAGGAATTCTTCAATAGTCGCAGGCTTGGCTCCGGGATGAAGCGTCCTGAACTTAAGGTTCCTCGCTTTGTCGCTCTCCAACTGGTCACGCAAAGCGATTGCCCGGACGCGCCATCCGGACACCACCTCATATCCCTTCTTACCACATTGGCATTCGTATTCCAGATCAACCCTGCCGCTGAGCGGGGAACCGACGTAGCGATAGGGGAGCAGTGTCTTCTTGCACTTCGGACACGTGACTTGGAACAATTCTGAATGTTCCAGATTACAACGAATGAAAGAGCCCAGCCATACAGGGTCCGGGGCGATTTCTGCTACCCACCCCATGCTGTAGGTCATCTCCATGTAGAGAGGAATGAAATAGAACCTGTCGTCGTCCTTCCAGTCGTCGAAACGAGCATAGATCTCGTTCGCGTTGATGTAGAACAGTTTGGTGAGGAGACGCTGCTCCTCGGTAGGGCGCAGTCCGGCCTTACGGAAGAAATTGTACTTGTCCATGATACAGACTTTTTTTGATTGAACATCCGCATCGTTCTGCCACCGTGGCGTCTGGCATGCTCGGTTGGCGGCCCTCAAGGGGCTCTCTTGATGCACTATGCAAAAGTAGGGAGAATTAGCGGACTTTGCAAATCCAAGACGCAACAACCCCGGCGTATCATTTGCCGGGGTCGTCACAATCATCAGGGATCCTCTCGACAGTGACCAATTCCAAACCTAGTTCGCGGATGAGCGCCTTGACATTCTTCCGGTTCTTCACGGAGACGTACTCAAGTACGCCCTTGTCCTTATGTTTCTTCTTCCTGGCCATGGCGCCCTCCGTCTGCTTGGTCATCTAGAACGTCCGTAGTGGGGCCGCTCCTCTTCCTGCTCGACGGGCTGGGCCTCCTTAGCCGCCTGGACCTGGTGCTCCTGTGCGGATTGCTGGGCTTCTACCTTGACCGAACGGAACTTACCGTAGTCCGCCTCCTCGCCGCGTGCCATCTCCTGCTGGATGGCTTCGAGGCGCTGGGTAATCAAGCCGGAACTGCGTCGGACGTCGCCGAGGACGCTCTTCAGGTACTCCGGACCCTGCTGGAGGGAACCGAGCCAGGACTTCAGGTACTGGGCGCTGTCACTCTTGATGTGCTTGCTCATCCCGTACTGGCTGGAGATCACCGCAGCCGACAGCTCGGCGATCAGTTCCTCCCGTGCGTATTCTGGTGAGCCGAAGGGATTCCCGCCCAGATGACGGGCCAGACGGCTGTCAGCGCCGGTGGCGTGGGCACACTCGTGGAGCGTGTTCGTGGCGAAGGCCTCTCCATCGACGAACTGCTCGCGCTTCGGGACGACGATATGGTCGTTGGAAGGGGAGTAGTAGGCCTTGTCGCCCTTGATCTGGTTGATGGGGCAGAAGAATAGGTTCTCGTCGATCATCAGATCGATGGCCGGATGGCTCTTGAGGTCACCTTGCTGCTGCATCTGACCGGCCGCTTGGGCCTTGAGCTTCTCGTACATCTCCGGACGGGTCAGTTCGAGGTTCGTCTGGGCCGCGACGTTGAACACGTTGAAGACCTGGAGCTTCGGATAGACCTTGTACTTGGCCTGGTCTTCCTTGGACAGGTTCCGGTAGTCGTCATAGGGAATCCGTTCCTTCGTCTCCGGATTCACGACGGTGAAGGTCGTGAGGAAGACAGGGAAGGACTTCTCACCCTTGTTGACGGTCACCATTGGAAGCTTGTTCCCGTGCTTGTCACGGGCCTGGAACACGTTGCCGTTCTTGTCCTTGATGTAGTTCAGGTTGGTGATGCGGTCGAAGGTCCCCCACACGGGGATGTCATAACCCATCTTCTCCGCCTGAAGCATCAGCATCAGGGAGTTGCCGCCGTTGTAATGGCGCCCGGACAGGTTCTGGGGAGGCTGGGTGGCGCCCGGCGTGAACCAAGGCTTCTTCCAGTCTCCCTGAAGCGTCTGGATCTTCTCGATCATCAGCTCCGTGAACCGTTCGAGGGCCTTGTCGGCCGCCGACGGACCGTCGTTGTTGTATTTCTTGTCCGCCATGGCCGTTACTGTTTGGATTCGTCCTTAACCCACTTGGAGAGGTCCTCGACACGGCAGTTGACGCTGACCCTGTCCTTGAAGACCTGAAGCTCCAGTTCACCTTCGGCCTTGATCCGGGTCTTCGGCATCAGCCATACACGCTGGTCATCCCCAAAGTCTACGAAATGCACCCAGATGTAGGAGAACTGGTCCTCGCCGACCTTCTCCGCGCTATATGCGTCGAAGTGGCGGAAGGCGCCCTTCTTGCCCTGGTGCTGGATCACGCCCTTGGTGCCGAGCGTCCCGCGGAACTGGAGCGTTCCGCTGATGGAGTCCTCCTCGCTATCACCGGCTTTCTTGACCTTCTCGGCGGAAAGGTTGTAATAGGTCGCGTCGCCCATCTTCTTGAACGTCATCACGCCCTGCACCTTGACACGGTCGCCCTTGTTGGTGAACAATACGTCCTCGTCCTCGCCGTCGTAGGCGACGCTGATGTCGAGGTCCGCGGAAGCCTCGCCGTCTTCAAGACGGACGCGCATCCCGAAGGTGATGAACGGCTGGCCGTCACGGCCGTTCTTGATGTCAGCGGAACGGGTCACGTTTCCGAT
>JAEEGG010011578.1_pt1 | contig 19189 bp, 15 predicted proteins | sample 9134161 | NCBI WGS metagenome assembly JAEEGG01 (sample SAMN16246543, study PRJNA631951) | gut metagenome | biome: gut microbiome; feature: rumen; material: CR-attached | host: Bos | place: Iran: Karaj | collected 2018-10 | reverse complement strand
GAATGGTAAAAAGAATGGTGTATTTACCGAATATACCGACGAAGGCGAAAAAACGGTTTTCACCTACAAAAACGGAGAATATGACGGAAAGTACACAATGTATTATCTCAATGGCAAAACGCGAATCACTGGAGGCATTTCAAATGGGGAAAAAAACGGTCAGTTTGTTCAATACAACGAAGAAGGCAATAAAACTTACGAGTACTGTTACAAAAATGGCAAATATGAAGGGAAGTATATTGAATACGAATACGATGACGACGGCAATCTGTTTGGGCAACTCATAGGACAATATAAAGATGATGAAAAAGATGGTCGTTGGGAAACCAAAGTGATGTCAGGCGGACAATTGAAAACCCTGAAATATTCAACATATTCCGACGGCATTCTCAATGGCGAAGCCCGTGAGTGGACTGGCGGTGACAGCGTAATATTTTGCTCATATACAGATGGTAAACTGGATGGAAAATATCAAGTTAAAGCAAGTTTTATGAATCTGTTCTTTTCACCGACAGGAGATAAAAACTCATACATAACAATTACCGACGGAAACTACACAAATGGTAAAAAGAGCGGACATTGGACATATAACAATATGATGGCTAAAACAGAGGCGGAAGGCTATTATATAAACGGAGAAAAAGAGGGAGTATGGAATTATTTTGTGCCTGATTTTACGCCAACAGATAAAATTCTACATAAAGGCGACACAGTTAATGTCATTGGCGAAGACGGACGTATTACACAAGAAGTATCGGAAGGGTCAAATGAAAGTTATAATATTGAAATGCGGCATAGTTATACAAAAACTTACAAAGCAGGAAAGTTGGACGGAAAAGTTGTGGCGTTCAATCCGTTATGGATGGGTGAAGATTCGATAAATTATATATGCCATTATTATAACGGGCAGAAATACGGTCATTACGCGCGATACGACTTGGGTTTGATTGTGGAAGAGGGAGAATATTATTACGGAAAGCGGAATGGCTTTTGGAAAGAAGACAGTGTTTTGGTTTACCGTTCGTCAGGCAATTACAAAAACGGCAACCGCGATGGCGTTTGGACTTATTATGACTTTAGCAATCCCAAACAATTACAGAAAAAGTGCGGGTATCGGGATGGGAAAAAAGACGGCACGTGGGAGTTTTATGATGAGGAAACTGGCGAAAAGTTGGAAACACTCAATTACAAACAAGATAAACTATCTGGGCTACAGACAAAATATTCTAATAACCAAATCAGCATTGTGGATGAATATGATAATGGAAAGGTCATTGGCGAAACAATCTATGAAAACGGCAATCCAAAGATTAAGTACTTGTGGAAATACGATAATAAGATAACAATAAAAGAATATAAAGATGATGTGGAAATAATTACAGACCATACAACTTACTATGGGGATTTTAAATACATAAAATTGTTTCAACTTCAATCTAGCATTAATGGAGTTTGTATGAAAGATGGTGATTATAGTGTTGTTGACGGCAAAAAACGCACAATCGTATCAGGCAGTTATAGTTCGAACGTTCGAGAGCGTGTTTGGGGGTATTATTTCCACGAACAAAATCTTAAATGCAGAGAGTCTTTTGATTCCCGAAACGAACCATTAGTATTTTATAATATCGATCCTGACACTCCTTTTTCTGGTCAATTTAAAAACAAAGCGATAGTCGCTGGTCAAACATACAATGCTATCTATAATATCAAAAAAGGTCTTATACAAAAAGTTGTTTATACCGACCCAATGACAGGTACTGTGGTTTTAAAAGAGAAATGTAAAAAAGGAATTGCTGCAGACGGGAAACCAATGGGGATATACGTCCCTTACAAATAATACAGAATAAGACGATTTAAATCTTTTAGTTATGAAAACCCTAATCTTATGTCTGGCAATAATGCTCGGTAGTTTTATTGCCCAAGGAGAAGAGTTCTCCTACAAAGTGTTATCAATAACAGAGTGCATTTTCAGAAATGGTGAGGTGATTGAAGGAGAGACAACGTTTCCCAAGGATAATAGGACCATTTATGTAGATGAAGAAGAAGTTTCTGTAGTAATTGAGAAAACCAACACCAAGATTACGTTTGATATTAAGGATTTTAATTTCGATGAAGGTATTTTAGTGTATGAGACCACACACCGTTTATCGAAAGACAAAGTAGCCATACTTGTTAAGCGATTTGATAATGGTATTTACACGTTTAGTTTTATCAACTTTAACGAAGAGAATTGTTACATTTATAGGGTGGAGTATTTAGGAGGAAAAGGACGGGGATATTCTGTCGAAGGGAATGCCAATGATGTAGTTCGTCCAAAATATTATAGTAGTGAAGAATTATATACGAAAATAGACAATGTAACAGTTACTGATAGTTACACAATAGTTGAGATGTCTTGGTTCAACAACGAATATATTGATGGTTGGGTAAATATCGATAAGGCGGCGGTGATTGTTGCGCAAGGGAAGAAATACGCTCTTATAAAAACTGAAAACATTTCGTACGCCCCCGAAAAAACCGAAGTTGGGTATGGTCAAACAATAAAATTCAAATTATACTTCCAACCTATACCAAAGAACACAGTAAGATTCGATTTGATTGAGAACGAAAGTAGCGAATGGAAATTCTATGATATTGAATTATAGAATGTTTGTGAATGTTCTGCGAATCCCCGTGTTATTTTATGCGAAAAAAACGTTCAAATTCATTATTTTTGAAATCGTTACAAATAAAAACGATTTTCAATGCCATTACCCGTCCGTCATACGCCCCGCGCCGATTGGCACAAATACAATGGCGCGGAATATTTTGTCACCATTTGCACGGGCGGCCGCGAACATTATTTTGGTGAGGTGTACGATGGCCAAACGCAACTGACAGCGGTGGGGGAATGTTTGCGTGCGCAGATTGAAAACGTTCAGAATCATTATCCGTATGCCACAATCCCATTGTATGTTATTATGCCCAACCACACGCATTTGATTGCGGTGATTGACGGTGATAAAACGCCATACGACCGTACCGTTTGTAGGGACGCGGCGTGCCACGTCCGTAACGATTCAGGTGCCAATGACGTAACGGACGCCGCACGCGACGTGAATGCGGACGCCGCACGCGACGTCCCTACAGGGAAAAACGTGCATATGCAAAATGTTGCCAATCGGCAGGGATGGTTGTCTGTATGCATTGGCGGCATTAAATCCGCCGTCACCCGTTTCGCTCGCGAAAATGGAATTCCCTTTGCGTGGCAACCGCGCTACCACGACCACATTGTTCGCAACCAAAACGAAATGAACCGCATTGCTGAATACATTGAACACAATCCGTTGGTTTGGGAATCAGATTGTTATAACGAATAAAAATCAAAAAAATAAACGCAAAAACACCTAGAAACAATCAACAACTCGTTTTTCGAAACGAATGATTGAGAAAATAAACCATATTTGAAGAAACATAGAACGATGGAAGACAACAATTCAATAATAGAACCAAAATCGTCCGTTGCAACGGACGATTTTTTAAATCTGAAATTATCGGTTATAACCGACCAATTTCAGTACGCTGCCTAATGTAAAAACAATTGACAGATATGTCGAACACTTAATTCTACATTCTGCATTCATAAATCAAAAATCAAAAATGGATTATTCCGACAACCCGCAACTGCAACTAGCATACGATTTTGTCCAGTACACCAACCGCAACGTGTTTCTGACGGGGCGGGCAGGAACGGGCAAAACCACCTTCCTGAAACGCATTAAACAGTTGACACCCAAGCGGATGGTGGTGCTCGCGCCCACGGGTGTGGCGGCAATCAATGCGGGCGGAATGACCATTCACTCGTTCTTCCAACTGCCGTTCGGACCGTTTCTGCCAGGCTATGCGCAGGCCGAAGGCGGCAAGAACAAATACAAGTTCAGCAAGCGCAAAATCGACATAATCAGAACGTTAGACCTGTTGGTGATTGACGAGATTTCGATGGTCCGCGCCGATTTGCTCGATGCCATTGACGACGTGCTGCGGCGCTATCGTGGCAACCAGCAGCCTTTTGGCGGCGTGCAGTTGCTGATGATTGGCGACCTGCACCAGTTGGCGCCCGTGGTCAAAGACGACGAGTGGGATTTGCTGCGCGACGCTTACCCGACGATGTACTTTTTCGGCAGCAACGCCCTGCGCCAGACCGACTACGTGGTTATCGAACTCAAGCAGATTTACCGCCAGACGAGCCAGCACTTTATCGACATTCTGAACCGCGTGCGCAACAACACCGCCGATGCCGCCGTCTTTGCCGAACTCGACAAGCGCTATCAGCCTGATTTTGAGCCAAAAGACAAAGACGGATACATAACGCTCACAACCCACAACTTCCAGTCGAACGACATAAACCAAAGCAAACTCAAGAAGTTGAAAAGCAAGTTGGTGAAGTTCGAGGCCGAAATCAGCGGAAACTTCCCCGAACAGATGTATCCCACAGAATATCAGTTGGAACTGAAGGAAGGCGCGCAGGTGATGTTTGTCAAGAACGACCCGTCGCCCGAAAAGCGATTCTACAACGGCAAAATCGGCCGCATTGTCAACATTGAGGATGGCAAGGTGTATGTGGATTGCGGCGGCGCCGACGATACCATTGAAGTTGTGCCCGCCGAGTGGACGAACGCGTCGTACAAAATCGACGAGCAGACGAAGGAAATCACTGAAGTTGTGGACGGTACGTTCCGTCAGTACCCGCTCAAACTTGCGTGGGCAATCACCATTCACAAGAGCCAGGGCCTGACGTTCGACCGCGTGATTATCGATGCCGCGCAGGCTTTCTCGCACGGCCAGGTTTATGTGGCTTTGAGCCGATGCCGCACGCTCGAGGGCATTGTGCTTTCGTCGCGTTTGGGCGGCAGTTGTCTGATTGGCGATGAGCAAGTTACGCGCTTCAACCGCGAGGCCGAGCAGTCGGTGGTCGACGAGGCGGTGCTCAACCAGTCGAAGGTGCGCTACGAGACCAGCCTTATCGGCGATTTGTTCGACTGCACCGAAATCTATCACGAGATGCAGCGACTCAATCGTATCTTACTGAAAAACAATGGTGTGCTGATTGGTAATCCTGTCGAAAAACTCGAGCCAGTTCTGCCGCGTGTCAACACCGAGATACTGACCGTTGCCGACAGTTTCGGCCGCCAGGTGGCGCAGATAATCGGCAGTGGCGTTGAAGGAAACAGCCACCTGCAAGAGCGCATTGGCAAGGGCTGCGACTATTTTGTGCCGAAAATCGGCGAACTTGTTGAGACCGCCGTCGATGCCATAACCATTACCACCGACAACTCTGATGTTGAGGCCGAAGCCAACGACTCGCTGAAAAAACTTCGCGACCTGACGCTGCGCAAAAAGCACTGCCTGAACACAATGAAAGATGGTTTTGAAGTGCAGAAATATCTGAAAACCAGAGCAATGTCGGTACTGACCGACCTTAAGCCGAAGAAAGAGAAAGCCAAGGCCGAAAGCGGCACGGAGAACATTGCGAACGCGCGGTTGTTTGCGTCGCTGCGGCTGTGGCGCAACAGCAAGGCCGCCGAAATGAACGTGCCCGCCTACGTGGTTCTGCAGCAGAAGGCGCTTTTGGGCATATCCGAAGCGCTGCCCGAAAACATTGCCGCGCTCACCAAGGTGAAGGGCGTCGGCAAAGCCATTGCGCGCCGCTATGGTGCTGATATTGTTGAGATTGTGCGTCAGTACAAGAAGGAAAACGGAATGACCGTGGATGGCGATATTTTCGACGGCATTGACGATTTGGAAAAGAAACCCGCCAAAGCGCCGAAGGTTGATACAAAGGAAGTTACGTGGCAGATGTTCGCCGAAGGAATGTCGGTTGACGAAATCGTCAAAACTCGCGGGTTGGTAATCTCAACCATTGTGAATCATTTGAGCCATTATGTTGCTCAGGGCCAGTTGGAACCGTCCGACATTATCGCCCCCGAGCGTGCCGAAACTATAGCCAACTATCTGAAAAACAACCCACAGCATAGCCTGACAACCGTCCGCGAAGCACTCAACAACGAGTTTTCGTATGACGAGATTCGGTTGGTTATGGCGTGGATAAAATCAAATGGTTAAATTTGGGACGAAAATGAGACGTTTTCTTTACATATCGATTCTTGCATTGCTTTTCGCCGCCTGCGACAAATCTGACTCGTATCAGTTGCCGCCAGTGGAAAAGATTGAGTGCCAATATTTTCCACTTGATTCGGGCGCTTGGCGCGATTTTTCGGTGGTCGAAATCAAAATTGATGAGCCGATTGCGCTCTTCGACACTCAGCAATACATTGTGCGTGAGCGCTTTGGCGGTGTTTTTATCGACAACATTGGCGACACACTGCGGCAGATTGAGCGTTTCCGCCGGACGAGCGAAGGCGAGAATTGGCAGCGACAGAACACGTGGTTGGCATACGTCAACGGCACGGAAGTGATTCAGATTGAAGAAAATACGCGAATTATAAAAATGCAACTGCCGCTCGCCGTTGGCAAAACGTGGAACGGCAACGCCTACAACCGCACCGACACTCTGCAGAAGTATCAGTTCCGCGTCGATAGCCTTGACTGCCCCGCCGTGGTGGGCCGTTTCCGGTTCGATTCGGTGCTCACAATCTCGCAGGAAAACGAGTTGACGGCTATCAGCAAAGTGCTTGTCGCAGAGCGTTATGCCGCCGGAATCGGGATGGTTGAGAAGATTCAAATCGACATATATTCAGACTCTTACGCGCCCGATACCGACATTGAGAACCGCGTAACGCAGGGCACAATGATTTACCACACACTTATCGATTTTGGTAAATGACAGACAATCAGGCAATATCGCTCTATGAACTTTTGCACAATGTCCGCGCGGAACTGAAAAATTCGTTCGCGACGCCTGTGTGGGTGGTGGCCGAAATCATTGAATTTGGTCAGCGCGGCAACGGCCATTGCTATATGGAACTTGTTGAGAAAGACCAAGATACCGAACGAATGACAGCCAAAGTGAAAGCCACAATTTGGGCGAATGTATATGCACGCCTGAGCCCTTATTTTGAGTCGGTCACGGGCGAGTCGCTGCACGCCGGACTGAAGGTGATGCTGCGCGTCACGGTCGAGATGCACGAACTTTACGGATTGAGTCTCAATGTGTTGGACATTGACGCGCAATACACTTTGGGCGACATTGCCCAGCAGCGCGCAAAAGTGATTGCCCAACTCACCGCCGACGGTGTGATTGATATGAACAAGCAGATTCCGTTGCCGCCTGTCATTCAGCGCATTGCGGTGGTTTCGTCGGACACGGCAGCGGGGTGGGGCGATTTTGTCAATCAATTGGAAAACAACGATTTCGGCTACAAATTTCACGTCGAGTTGTTTCCTGCACTGATGCAGGGCGATGGTGCGGCAGAATCAATTATCGCTGCTATGGACAAGATTTTCAGTCAGATGGATGAGTTCGACGCGGTGGCCATTATGCGCGGCGGCGGCTCAAAATCCGATTTGAGTTGCTTCGACAACTATGAGTTGGCCTACTACGCCGCACAGTTTCCGCTGCCCATTCTGACCGGAATCGGCCACGAGCGCGACGATTCGGTGCTCGACCTTGTGGCCAACACAAGACTCAAAACGCCAACCGCTTTGGCGGCTTTCTTAATAGACCGCGCGGCAGCCTTTGAGCAGGAACTCACCCAGAAATGCGACTATGTGATTGACGTCGCCCGCCAGCGTATCGAGCAGAATATCAAGCGTGTTGACGATGATTATCACCGTTTTGTTTTGGGTGTCAGAGCCGTTGTCAGTCACTCGCAGGAACAACTGTCGGGGCTTAACTTGCTCGCCAACAGCGCCGTACGCCGCTATTTCGACCTGCGGACGGCCCAACTCTCGACCTTCGAGCAGAAAATCCGTCTTTTGCCGCAAATCGGAATCGCCGCAGGCACCACCCGCCTTGCAACCCTTGAGCAACGCCTGCAGACAGCGCTCGCCACATTCTTTGAAGCCCGCCAGCACCAACTCGACCGCCTTGAACTCGTCTGCCGCCAAGCCGACCCGCAGAACGTACTCAAACGCGGCTACTCAATCGTCCGCTCGAAAGGCAAGGCCGTAACTTCGCCCGAGCAAGTGCAGACGGGCGATGAATTGGCTATTCAAATGGCTGATGGTGTGATTGAAAGTGTTGTGAAATAGCATTTTACCAAGAAGTATTTGAGCGCGAATAAACTGTCAAAACATTACTTTCCTCCCAAACTGCTATCTTTTTTGAATATCGGCTCAAATTGTCGGCTAACAATTGTACTTTTGCGCAATTTGAAAATTTGTTAAACTTTATAAATATTTGAAACAGTGGGAAAGACACTATTTGACAAGATTTGGGACTCGCACGTCGTGCAGGTTATCCCCGACGGGCCAACCCAACTCTACATCGACCGTCTGTATGCTCACGAGGTGACTTCACCCCAAGCATTCGACACTTTGCGCGACAAGGGTATCAAGGTTTTCCGCCCCGAGCAGGTCGTGGCTATGCCCGACCACAACACGCCGTCGGACCAACAGGAGGTCATCAACGACCCGATTGGCCGCAAGCAGGTGGAGACGCTCGCCCGCAACTGCGCTGAATTCGGCATCCGCCACTTTGCAATGGGCACCAAGGACAACGGCATCATCCACGTGGTGGGCCCGGAGAAAGGCCTGTCGCTGCCGGGAATGACCATCGTCTGCGGCGACTCGCACACATCGACTCACGGCGCTGTGGGCGCTCTGGCAATGGGCATCGGCACAAGCGAGGTGGCCGAGGTGCTGGCAAGTCAGTGCATCCTTCAGAGCAAACCGAAAACAATGCGCATCAACATTGAGGGCGAACTGCAGAAAGGCGTGGTTGCCAAGGATATAGCACTTTACATTATGGCCAAAATGACCACTTCGGGTGCAACGGGATATGCCGTTGAATATGCTGGCTCAACCATCCGCAACCTGTCAATGGAGGGCCGCCTGACGCTGTCGAACCTGTCGATTGAAATGGGCTCGCGTGCAGGCATCATCGCACCCGACGAGACAACCTTCGCCTACCTGAAAGGCCGTGAGTACGCGCCAAAGGGTGCAGAATGGGACAAAGCCGTTGCCTTCTGGCGCACGCTGAAGAGCGACGACGCAGTCTTCGACAAGGAGATTACCTACCGCGCTGAGGACATCAAGCCGCGCATCACCTACGGAACGAACCCTGGCGCAGGAATCGCCATCGACGAGACCGTGCCCGTGCTCGACGGAATGAGCGAGGCTGAAAAGGCTCAACTGACTGTGCAACTGAATTATATGCAGTTCAAGCCTGGACAAAAACTCGAGGGAACGCCTGTTGATTATTGTTTCCTGGGTGCCTGCACCAACGGCCGCATCGAAGATTTCCGCGCTTTCGCATCGGTTGTGAAGGGCAAAAAGAAATCGCCAAACGTTGTGGCTTGGCTGGTTCCTGGCTCGTGGCTCGTGCGTCAGCAAATTATCGACGAGGGCATCGACAAGATTCTTGAAGAAGCGGGATTCGAGTTGCGCCTGCCGTCGTGCTCATCGTGCCTGGCAATGAACCCCGACAAGGTGCCTGCCGGCAAGTTGGCCATCTCGACATCGAACCGCAACTTTGTCGGCCGTCAAGGCCCTGGCGCCCGCACCGTTCTGGCATCGCCGCTCGTTGTCGCCGCAAGCGCCATCTCCGGAGTGATTACTGACCCGAGAAAACTGTAAATCAGCGTTATCTGTAATCAGTGCGAATCTTAAAAAGACAAAAAAATGAAACAGAAATTCAACATTATAAAATCGACGTGTATTCCTGTTGCGATTGACAACTGCAATACCGACCTGATTATTCCGGCGCGCTACCTGGCTAGCACCACCCGCGACCCGAAATTCTTCGGCGACGCCTTTATGCACGACCTGCGCTATGACGCTGACGGCAAGCCGGTTGCCGGATTTGTTATGAACCAACCCGAATTCTCGGAAGCACCGCACGAAGGCTGCCACGAGATTATCGTCGGCGGACAGAACTGGGGCTCTGGCTCGAGCCGTGAACACGCCGCCTGGGCCATTGCAGGCTACGGCATTCGCGTGGTAATCTCGTCGAGTTTCGCCGACATCCACCGCAACAACCTACTCAACTGCTTTGTGCTGCCAGTGGTAGTGAGCCGCGAGTTCCAACAGGAGTTGTTCGACTCTATCGCCAAAAATCCGCAAACCATTGTTACTGTTGACGTTCCTAATCAGACCGTAACCAACGAGGCCACTGGCCACTCGGAGAAGTTCGAAATCAACAGTTACAAGAAGCACTGCCTTGTCAATGCGCTCGACGACATCGACTATCTGCTGAGCGTTCAGGACAAGACCGAGGCGTTTGAGAAGACTGCGAAGAAGTGGTAACGAACATATACTTGTTCAAAAAAACAATTTTAGGTGCTGCAAGTTTGCATTGCATTTGATTGCATTTTTATATATTTGCAGAAATGAGGTTTGTATATGCCTGCAGAAGTGGAAAAATGGTATAAGGCCGTAACCAAAGATGATGTCATCTATCTCTTCAAGGGAGAGGTTACCGACCAACTGATTGCTCAGTCGCTTGACATTATTGAGCGCCAGTTGGAGTCTACGCCATTGCCCATTCGCAAGAAAATATACAATGTCCTTGTTGAATGCCTACAGAATCTATATCATCATTCTGCCGCTTGCCCGATTGAAAAGGAACGTGAATTCTGCGGACGAGTTGGAGTTTGCCTGCTGTCGGAGCATGGAGGGCACTACCATGTGGTTACAGGCAACTTTGTTGAACCGCGTCAGAAAGAATTCCTCACCAAGCATCTGGACAAGATAAACTCTCTTGACAAAGACGGGCAAAAGGAGATGTACAAAGAGATTCTCGACAATCAGACTTTCTCCGAGAAAGGCGGAGGTGGATTGGGAATGGTTGACATTGCAAGAAAATCAGGCAGCAGATTGAATTATAATTTCATTAATTGCGGCAGTGATTATAATTTTTTTACTTTAGATGTTACTTTTAATTGAACAACTTATATAAACAAATAAAATGGATCCTATTTCTATTATCGGAACACCAAAGACTCCAACCGTTACATTTGAGTCGAATGGTAAACTTGAAATCAAAGGACGTTCAATTCCTGAAAACTCGGTTGAATTCTACAAACCGTTAGTTGACTGGCTTGAGCAGTACCTCTCCTCTCCCGCTCCACTGACTGAAGTTTCAATAAAACTTGAGTATTTCAACACAAGTAGTTCGAAGTGCATACTTGACGTTTTCAAGAAATTGGAAGCCATCTACAAGAGCGGAAACGATGTGGTTATCCTCTGGCATTACGAAGAGGACGACGAAGATATGCTTGAGGCTGGAGAAGACTACCAGTCTATCATCAAGGTGCCGTTCAAGATGGTTGAAATGTCGGAATAATACCACCGTCAATATATCTGACGACTATTGCAGATTTCTAACCACCTCAACTAATGCCTATAGCATTGGTTTTGAGGTGGTTTTGTTTTATATCGCTCCATCCGCCGACAAACTGCAACTACATAATCTTATAATAATCAACAATATACAGCAATCACATCATCACGCGAAGATGGTGTGGTTACGCTGATTGATTAAAGATTGAGTATTGTTTTTCCTACATATTTGATTGTGAGAATCGCTCCAGAATTCTACGCAATAATCTGCACATCAACGTTATGTATAACAAGAGAGAATAGAACCAAATCACTAGCATATTAACCCAATATGTTGAGCACGGAACGCCAAACAGATTTTTATATGGCGCGTAGAAATGCGCTTTTACCAACGGATGAGTAGGGTCAAGGTAAATCGGGTCGGTTTTCTGGTACAGATTTCCGTTAATCTCTAAAATCCTGTCAAGTGAATTTGAGTTCCGAACAAACGTGGTAAGGTTCTCGTTGCTGTATAATTTCTTACGACGCAAAAACGCCTCACGCTCCTCATCGGTACGCTGCATTGAGTTTATCAGATTGTCTTTCTGCGCATTAACATGGTTATACTGCTTATAGTAGTATACTTTAAGTTTCCCAAGAAAAGCCTCCAACTGCTCTATCACTTCTGGCGTTAATTTGTTGATATACAATCTGTCTATCTTATCAAATTTGAAATAGCCCATTGCGTCAAGAGGTTTGCTCAGTTCGTTTCGGATAACCTCCAAATCTGATTTCACCTTTATTTGGTGAGACGGATTCGAATAATTGCGCTTGCAGAAAGCCACTTTATTATCTATTGTCTTCAGCCAGTAGTTTTTACGGAAATCGCACTGACTCAACACCTTATTATATTCATAAAAGTCTTTCTCAAAATCATTTTCCTTAAACTGCTGCACTGTTAATGCCTCATAAGCCCATCGGGCGGTTATGATTTCACCGTACCACGGAATCTTGTTGGGTTCGGATATAGCAGGATTAAACTTGTCGAACGACACAATAATACCACTCAATATCAATTGAGGAATCACCAGGAACGGTATAAGTATATATATGGTGACAACTGTATCGAAACTATCTGATATGTTCAAGCCCAACAAGCACGAGAAGAACCATGAACTGAACAATGCAAACCAATAGTAAAAGAACATCCCCCTAACCCCAAGAACCACGTTGCCGACCAGAACAAACAGCAGCGCCTGAACTGCTGAAATCGCAAACAATATTGCCATTTTTGACAAAATGTAACTTGTTCGGCTCAAATTCAGGAAACGTTCACGCTTTTGTATCTTTCTGTCTTTCACTATTTCTTCGGCACTCACAGACAAGCCCATGAATATTGCCACAATTACCGACATGAAGATGTAAACTGGTATGTTCTCATTTGTGTAGAAACAATACGGGCCATTAGCGGGGTTGAAATATCTGATTATGAATGCCAATAGAAATGCCAAAATGGGCGATTCAAGAATATTTATCACCATATACTGACGGTTGCTGATTTTTGCCAGCACATCACGTTCGACAAACACCTTGAACTGCTTAAGTCTGCCTGGTATCTTGGCAGCATTCTCTGGCAATTCCTTGTATTTTGTTGAAAAATCCAAAGGTTGCTCTCTAATCGTATCCTGATAATAACGGAACCATTCCGCAGGTTGTATCCTTCTGTGGGGAGTCAAGTTGCCGTATTCATCAAGCATCTGTGACTCAACGATGTTGAAAATCTGCTCTGGATTAACATTGCCGCAAGTGCGGCACTCACTGTCGTTCCAGTTTGCCTGACGGACTTTCGTCTTGAAATATATTATGGAATCAACAGGGTTTCCATCGTAAATCAAATAACCGCCTTTATCGAGTATATACAAGTTGTCGAACATCTTGAATATGTAGGACGAAGGCTGGTGTATGACCGTAAAGACCAGTTTTCCTTTCAGTGTCAACTCTTTGAGAATATCCATTATGTTCTCCGAATCGCGCGACGACAAACCTGACGTTGGCTCATCAAGGAACAAAATGGCTGGTTCGCGAATAAGTTCAAGAGCGATGTTAAGCCTTTTGCGCTGTCCGCCACTGATTTTCTTATTCAACGGGCTGCCGACAACCATGTCCTTTATGTCAAAAAGGCCAAGGCTCTTGAGCACTTTCAACACCTTGCAGTTTATCTGGAAATCAGACAAATCGTTGAAACAAAGCCTCGCGTTATACAGAAGATTCTGATATACTGTAAGTTCCTCTATCAGCAAATCGTCTTGCGACACGAAACCTATCATACCTTCAATCTTCTCGCGTTCTTCATAAATGTCAATACCATTTATCATGACCTGCCCCGACGACGGCCTGTTGCTACCATTCAGCACATTGAGCAGCGTTGTCTTGCCAGAACCGCTCGCCCCCATGATTCCGACCAAATTGCCAGACTCCTGAACCATATTTATAGGATTCAGGCCTTTGACTCCACCCTTGAAATAATACTCCACATCCTTGGCAACAAACTGAATCTTATTGCCTATCTCGTCGGCGAAATAAAAGTTGACAATGTCGGAATAATAAATTGGCTTCATCTTCGCATCGCGCAACGAAGCACCAAGATTCAGAACATAAACACTGCCTGGCACAAGATTCTGTCCGTTCAAATACAATTCGTTGTCGCCGAACTTGCGGATGAGGTACATGTTCGACGGCTCGAAATACAAAACCCACAGTTTGTCATCGAACATTTCGTGACAATAGTGTCTGATATCAGGAACTGACGATGTTTTGCATCCGTCGATGAGCAGGAATTTAGGTGATACGGGGATTTCGTTCTCACCTGAAAGCACAAAATCTCTCAACAATTGGAAATTATCGGCTGAGAAAAAGAATATTTCCGAAACTGCCTGGACAAACTCAAGTTCCTGCGCCGAGACTTCCGTGCCCGATTTAATAAACTCAAGAAGCCTGACCAGCACAACCATCTTCTGCCTGATATCAAGTTCCTCGTTTATCTGGGTACATATTTTCAACACTTTAACCGAACTTAACGCCAAGTTCTTCTGCTTGCTGCTCTCTTCCTTCTGTTTACGCTGATAGTGAGCGTAAAAGCCGTCGAAAAGTTCAAGATATTCCGAGACGGCATTGTCGTTAAGTTGTTGATAGAGAAAAGCCTCAATAATCTGCCTGCCGACTTTATTGTTGGACCTCGGCCCGACAATAATGGCAAACAATTGCATCAACGCTTTTAAGACTTTCTCCCTCATATTTGGTTCGGATTATTGTCTGAAGCCGATGAGCATTACAGCCAGACCAGATGTCATTTCTTTCGAATCAATTTCTGCTTCGATGATACAATCCATTGTGTTTTCGAATTTAAAATCCCAAACAGGGGTGTTTTCAAAATCACGGTTGGTAAACAAGAGGTTACGATCCTGATCATAGACTGAGAATGCAAGGTTGCCAGCCTCTGTGCCGCAATATCCCACCAGGCGATAGATTGTACCAGTATAGAATGTGACGTAAAACTCCGCCACATCTCCCTCGTTCAACAAAACTGTATAATACTGACCGTCAGATATGTATGAGTCCGTCATGTGCGACTTGCACTTCTGCACTGATGATGCCATCTGCGCAAACGGCGCCATTGGAGCCATTACCAACAGCAAAGCCAGAATAAATGAAAATTTTCTCATCTGCTATCTGATTTTAATTTCACACTTTATTGATTATGCCCTCACGGATAGCGCTCACTTTCTCAGTAATTTCAAGCAACACGTCATCGGGGATGGTTATTTTTGTGACTGATTTAACTATTGTCATTTTCTTTTCAGCATCGATTTCTGGAACCACATAAGTGTATTGCGACTCAACTCCAGCGAAAACATCAGCCAATTCAACAAGTTCGTTCATCAAACTTTCAATCTCTGGCGCGTCATGATAATATGGCGACAAAATCTTTATCAAATTATCAAGCGGCTGTCTGCTTTCGCCAATACGCTGAGCCAAAGCGTCACTTTTCGACTCAGCGGTCAATTGCGACAATATGTACATTGACTCTATCCAGCCGCCTGCAAGCACCAATGAGCCTTCTCTCTGGCGCTGGGCCTCTTTCATATAGACATCCATATCGCGATAGGCGCCTGAAACAATGTTCATTAGCGAATCCTTGTTGTTGACATTGTTTTCAATCCGCTCCACAAGTTCTTTGTTGAATGCCGAGGTCAAATCTAAATCGTTCGACAGGCCTTTAATCACTGAAAACAAACTGACAATCAATGGCGACTGTTCATAAATGCTCATGTATGCCAAATCTGCGCCATACACTCCCAAATTGACACATTTGTAGAAATTGCTCGTGTAATTCTGCCTGTTATCTATTGGGTTGAGCAAATTGCTATTGAACGCGACACCAGAATTTCTGACCAACATGGTCAACTGATATGGCGAAGGAAGGCTGAACAGTGTATTGCTGAATTTAATTGTCTGGCTCAGAGAATCAATATTCTGCAACGACACCATATCAATTTCTTTTGTCTGATTTTTTGAAGATTTGTTGCTGCACGATGTTACCATTACCGTTGCAACAGCCAACAAAACCAATGAATGTACAATTGTCTTCATACCTTTATATGTTACTTTATGCAAGTAACAAAAAAAAAAGCAAATTGTAAAAGGTATAATATGAGAAATTACTAAAAAAACTGAAATTTGTTCACCAGCAAAATCAGTCTGCAGAAGGCCTTCCTATTCGGCCATAGTAAACGACTCAACCATTTCTTTATATTCAGAAGTTGTCAAGTCTTTAACAAAATAATTCACAGGATTTTGGCGTCCCCTGGAAGTTATAACCTCATAGTGCAAATGCGGTCCTGTTGACAAACCAGTATTTCCAACTCTGCCTATTTCAGTTCCACGCGATACTGTGTCGCCTACATGAACCGAAAACTTGCTCAAGTGCGCGTAACGAGTTTTATAGCCAAAACCATGATCAACAATCACTTGCTTGCCATATCCACCCGCATCGCTCGATACTGAAACCACCACTCCGTTTCCGCTTGAATATACGCGACTGCCCTCAACAGCGGCCATATCCAAGCCGTCGTGATGCACCTGACGGTGAGTAATCGGATGCTCGCGCCAGCCAAACGGCGACGAGACTCTATAAGATGTTGGCAAAATAGGTAAAATTGCGGGTATGCTAAGCAGACTATCATCGCAACGTTTTGCCGAGCGAACAACAGCCTCATACGACTGCATCTGCAAATTGAGTTTCTTGGAAAGAATATCCACCTTTCTGTTGTAATCAACCAGCAAATCGGTGTTGAAATATCCCTCGAGCATCTCATAACGGTTCACACCACCGAAACTGGCCTTTCGCTTGTCAGATGAAAGCGGTGTCATTTTTGCCAGAACGCGATAGCAACTATCGTCATGGAATTGAATTTCAGAAAGGAAGTCTTCGATTTGAGTGAATTTGTTGTCGAGATGCTTAATGTCGGAGATGTATTTGTCACCGATTTTCTTGAGTTGGATAGCCTCGGCCGAAGGAATCATATTAATATATGAGAGCGCCCAACAAAAAACTCCAACCGCCAAGGCTGCGAATAGGAATTTTCTGCAACGCTTGCAATGATATGCAAACGTTCGCCTTTCAACAACATACTCTAAGCGTTCGCTATCGAAGATGTATTTATCACTCATATTCCTTAAAATGGTGCGTAAAACTATACATTTTTTGTATAAAACATAACTTTAAGCGTTTTTTTTATCAAGAAAAATCACGTTTCCACCGTTTAATTCCAGAAACATCAGCATTTAATCTAATAAAAACGCGAGACATCTGCACAAATTAAGCGATTGAATATATGCAAGTTATATCTTACACAAACTTCGACACATATTAATTCCGATGTTAAACTCAAAAAAGTTTGAAAAACCATTAAAAAATTGTGTTTTCTGCTATCCAAACTCAATAATTTGAGGAAATAACCATGCTTATCGGGAATTATGTTGCGTTAAAATAGGTCGAAAATTGAAGGATTATGTATTTTTACGGCGGATTCTATACCATAATAAATGTTTGAGTTCTTACGAACACTTTGCAAAGGAGTCTCCCAAGGCGTCGGTCAGTTCGTAACCAACGACCTGGAAAGTTATGTGCCTCTGTTTATCATAGCAGCGGTGCTAATCATAGTGGTACTGATTAAAAATTTGATTGTTAAAATAAAGAATAGAAAATGAGAAAGTTATCTATATCATTGCTGACACTTGCCATGTCTGCTGCGCCATTCATCGGCAACGCGCAGAGCGACACCATCACTATAGTTGCCGTGGGCGACGTGATGCTCGGCAGCATCCTGCCCAACCGCTCATACTTGCCCCCCGAGGGCGAGGAGAAAAAACTCTTTGACGCCGTGAAGCCTTATTTTGACGGCGATGTGGTATTCTGCAACGTGGAAGGCACTTTCGCCGATGAGAAAATCGGTGCAAAACGCTGCAACAACCCGTCGCAGTGCTACACTTTTGGTATGCCGACATCTTTTGCGCAGGTGTATAAAGACGCGGGGTTCAATCTTGTAAGCGTCGCCAACAACCACAGCGGTGATTTCAGCGACTATGGCAAAAACAACGCCCGCCACCTATTCGACAGCCTCGGCATCAATTGGGCTGGCTTTATCGACAAGCCGACGGCAGAGTTCACCGTCAACGGCGTCAAATACGGATTCTGCGCTTTTGCTCCAAACACTGGCACGGTGTCAATCAACGACATGGAGGGCGCGAAGGCTTTAGTTAAGAAACTCGCTGATTCATGCGACATTGTGATAGTATCAATCCACGGCGGCGCTGAAGGTCGCAGTTACCAACATGTACCCAAAACTACAGAGTACTGCTTTGGAGAAAAACGCGGCGATGTCTATCTGTTCGCACACACGATGATTGATAATGGTGCTGACATAGTTCTCGGCCACGGCCCTCACGTAACCCGAGCCGTAGAGGTTTACAAAAACAGGTTCATTGCGTACTCGATGGGCAATTTTGCCACCTACAGCAACGTGAGCATCACTGCAGAAAGCGGCCTCGCTCCTATTTTCCGCGTCAAGATGGACGGTAAGACTGGCGATTTCATATCTGCCGAGACCATTGCGACCTATCAAACCAAGCCAAACAAAGGGCCGCAGATTGACCCGCAAAAACGTGTAATCAAGGTGATACAAAACCTCACAGCCGAAGACATGGCGGACAACCTCCCCAATATCACCGATGACGGAATCATCACTGTGGAACAATAATTCCCACCATCCAACGGTGTGGTTTTAAAACAATATCAAAGAGGGGCACGATTGTGCTCCTTTTCTATTTCTATGTGGCCATCAATATGACAATATGTCGTTAAAAAGTGGCAATATTATGACAAAAAGTCAATACAATAACAAACCAACAAGCATCAATAAATCAATAATTTAACGCGACACACTCCCCAATATTTGTATTGAACAAATGGATGGTTTGAGTTTTGTTCGTTCATGGTCAGAAATCAAAAAAAATAATGGCTATGAACACAAATAATTTTACAATCAAAATGCAGGAAGTCTTGGAAAAGGCTTTCAACATTGCGCAAGCCGAAGGCAATCAGGCGGTGGAAACTGGCCATTTGCTGAAAGGCCTGCTGACTGAAGAGCAGAGCATCAGCCGTTATATTCTGCAGAAGCACAATGTATCGGAAAATTCTCTGCTTCAGATA
>JAEEGG010011575.1_pt1 | contig 19190 bp, 16 predicted proteins | sample 9134161 | NCBI WGS metagenome assembly JAEEGG01 (sample SAMN16246543, study PRJNA631951) | gut metagenome | biome: gut microbiome; feature: rumen; material: CR-attached | host: Bos | place: Iran: Karaj | collected 2018-10 | reverse complement strand
TATTCCAGCACACACCTTTGGCCACCACCACGGATCCACCGTCAGAGGTCACTTCGCCGCCGCATGTGGCGCTCGTAGCCGCGATGTCGGAAACTGCCGCCGTCGTCACGGTGGGTGTCATGCCTTGCTCTACGGTCACCTCTGCCGCCGTCGTGAACGTAATCTCCTCACCATAAGCCGTACCCGTGTTGTTCGTGGCATACGCCCGTACAAAGTAGGTTGTGCCGGGTGTCAGTGCTTGCAAATTGCTCACAAAGAATCCTGTGCCGCCACCGTCGATGGTATGGTTGCCGGAAACGGTGGGGATACCAGTGGTGTTCCAGCACACGCCTTTGGCTATCACAACAGATCCACTGTCGGAGGTCACCTCGCCGCCGCATGTGGCACTCGTAGCCGCAATGTCAGAAACTGCCGCAGTCGTCACCGCGGGTGTCATGCCTTGCTCTACGGTCTCCTCTGCCGCCGTCGTGAACGTAATCTCATCACCATAAGCCGTACCAGCACCGCTGGTGGCATACGCCCGCACAAAATAAGTCGTGCCGGGTGTCAATGCTTGCAAATTGCTCACAAAGAATCCTGTGCCGCCACCGTCGATGGTATGGTTGCCGGAAACAGTGGGGATACCAGTGGTGTTCCAGCACACGCCTTTGGCTATCACAACAGATCCACTGTCGGAGGTCACTTCGCCACCGCATGTGGCACTCGTAGCCGCAATGTCAGAAACTGCCGCAGTCGTCACCGCGGGTGCCTGCGCGGTGACGACAACTCCGTTTTCATCGCGGACACATCGGATGGAAAGCGGGTAATAATTTGTCATACAGTTACCATTTGCATAATCATGGGCTTCACAAGCACTACCTGTAGGGGTGACATTATTGGATTGTACGCAGAAGTCTGCAAAAAGCGTGTACTGCTGCCATGGCATAGCACACAAATAATGACCATTGCCGAAATTCACAGGCGAAGACGGCAAATGGGTTCCGAGAGCGTTCCACTCGTCATTATTGGGCAGATGCCAGCCGCTCGGGCAGGGCTGCAATATATCCGTCACATCTCGCAGGTTCTGCGTCATCCAACACTGGATGCCGTACTGTTGGGTGGTGTAGGTGTTGATGCCGTCAATCAAGTTGTAACCGCAAGTGAATGTCGTTGCGTACGTAATCTCCTCACCGTATGTCGTACCCATGCTGTTTGTGGCATACGCCCGCACAAAGTAGATCGTGCCGGGTGTCAGTGCTTGCAAATCACTCAAAAAAGGCCCCATGCCGCCACCATCGATGGTGTGGCTATCGGAAATGGTGGGTGCGCCAGTAGTATTCCAGCACACACCTTTGGCCACCACCACGGATCCACCGTCAGAGGTCACTTCGCCGCCGCATGTGGCGCTCGTAGCCGCGATGTCGGAAACTGCCGCCGTCGTCACGGTGGGTGTCATGCCTTGAGCTACGGAGGTTACCGAAGATTGTTGTAAGGAATCTACCTGATTCTGTAGTTCTGCTAAAGTATTGAGCATTTCACAAATAGCCACGCCATTACAGGCTGCTTCAGTAAGGTATCCAGCGTCGTTGGCAAACGCACTGACATTTGTCGGAACGGAGTCCTTTGTAATGTAGCCCACATCGTTGGTGAAGGAACTCACATTTGTCGGCACCGTCGGGATAGTCGGCTGATTCGTCAACGAATTGTAATCCCCATCGAATAATACAGGCTTATTGCTTAACGAGTTGTAATTCCCATCAAACAACACCGGCTTGTTGGTGAGGTCGTTGTAGTCCTTGTCCCAGGCATTGAATTGCGGGTCGGTTTCGGTATAGGTGATGAGGTAGCCTGCATCGTTCGTGAAGGCGCTCACATTCGTCGGCACCGTCGGAATCTCAGGTATATCCGTACCCGTGATATAGCCGGCATCGTTGGTAAAAGCACTGACGTTGGTCGGTACTGTGGGAATCGTCGGCTTGTTGGTCAGCGAGTTGTAGTCGCCATCGAACCCAGCCGGCAGTTTCACGTAGCTACCGCCCGTCAGGAAGAGCGTGTCGTTGCTGATGCTCAACACCTGCTGCTCGGTGTATTCGGTGAGGTAGCCTGCATCGTTCGTGAAGGCGCTCACGTTGGTCGGCACCGTCGGAATCTCAGGTATATCCGTACCCGTGATATAGCCGGCATCATTGGTGAAAGCACTGACGTTGGTCGGTACTGTGGGAATCGTCGGCTTGTTGGTCAGCGAGTTGTAGTCGCCGTCGAAGCCTGCCGGCAGCTTCACGAAGCTACCGCCCGTCAGGAAGAGCGTGTCGTTGCTGATGCTCAACACCTGTTGCTCGGTATAATCGGTGAGGTAGCCCGCATCGTTCGTGAAGGCACTCACATTCGTCGGCACTGTCGGGATATCCGGCGTGTTCGTCAGGTCGTTGTAGTCGCCACTGAAACTGTTGCCCGCCTCTTTTGAGTAGAGTGCATACGGCACACTCAGCAGCTGCTGGGTGGAGGTCACGGAGTAGTTGTTGCCGCCATTCGGGTCAATTTCCGTTTTCAGGAAATAGGGACCGGCCGACCAGTCGATATTGCCAAAAGTGCCTTGCTGCACGTTGCCACCGCCAATGCTGAGGGTCACCAAACCGTTGGCGTTTGTGGTGGCCGCCTGGGTCTCCATATACACCGCACTGCCGCTGGCCCCCCCCTGCAGGATGCTCACGCGCACACCCACCAACGTATTCGTCACCAAGGCATTGCTGGCGTTGCGTACCACCGCCTGGTAGGTGAACTTTTCCGGCGCCTGCGCCATCGCCACCGCGACGGCCAACACCATGATTACCATTGTAATAAGTCTCTTCATACTCTTTATGTTTTGGTTTATTATACTGTTTTTGATTACCCTAGGACAAGCAACGCTCACCCTGGGTTAACATACTTCAGGCCTTCGGCCCTTATGGAAGGGTACTAAGACCGTGACGGCCTCGTTAACTGCTAACTACTAACTACTAACTGCTAACTGCTAACTGCTAACTTCTCACCACCTTGAATGTTTTCAGGATGCGCTTTCCATCGCGCACTTCCAAGTAATAGGTGCCGGTGGCGTACTGCCCGATCTGGAACGTGGTTAGGTCGTCCGTGACGGGAATGGTCTGCAGACGCTTGCCGTTGCCGTCGTAGAGATTAGCGCGGAGACCATCGGCGGGAATCTCGAAACCGTTGAGTCTCAGCTGGGCAATATTGTCTGTCGGGTTGGGATACACCACGGCGTCGAGGACGATCTGCGGGTAGTCGTCAACCCCCACGGTCATGATCTCGTAGGGTTGCTGCACCCCCTCCGCCACGGAGACGGAACCATTGCTGTTGGCAACGGTCTGCACCGCCACCTGCCCGACGGTATAGCTCACGCTGCCGCCGTTACTCTGAGCGTCGCCGCCCACCGGCACAATGGCAGACTGGGCAAACGCTGTCATCACACCCAACATGATGAAAATCAGGGAATAAAGTTTCTTCATCTCTTTTTGAATTTGTAATTATTCTTGTTCTGTTGTTCCTCTGCCGCGGACACGATAAACCTCGCACCTTTTATTCTCGTTGATAATTCCATGAATATCGGTGCAAAAATACACTTTTTCCACATAACGCGCAGCGGAAACCAAACAAAGGACACGGGGACGAACAGGTCCGGCAAGGAGCTGCCTGCGGCTTGGCAAGTATTTGAGCCCTACCAGAACCGTAGCAGAACCGTAGCAGGCTTGGTAGTTCTTCGTGAGTTCTTCGTGAGTTCTCCGTAAGTTCTTCGTAAATTTTCGAAGAACTATCGAAGAACTGTCGAAGAACTATCGAACAACTATCGAAGAACTGACTTGCCTACTCGCTCTCATATACGACGCATCTCCTTGCCATCTCCTTGCCACTCCCTTGCCATTCCCTTGCCATCCCCCTCCTACCTTAACCACTAAACCTTAACCATTAACCCTTAAACACTAAACTTTAACCCCTAAACCTTAACCATTAAACCTTAACCACTAAACATTAACCCAAAAATTGTACTTTTGCGGCCGATTTTAATACCGAGAAATAATATGAAAAAAACTATCCTTACTGGTCTGACCTTGCTGCTCTTAGGTGCAGTGTTTGCCCAAAACGAGCAGATCCATTATGACATCCATCCGAAGTTCCCGCACCACGCCACTGCCGAGGAGCGCCTGATGATCCCGTATCTGTCGCAGCAGGCGCATCTCCGCGACGCCGTCTATCCCGCCGCGCCCGTCACCGCCGTGGCCGAGTTCCAGCCGATGGGCGGCGTGATGGTCGCCTACCCGCTCGGCATCCCCGTGGCCCTCGTGCGCGAACTGTCGCTGATCACCCAGGTGAAAGTGCTCGTGGACTCCCCCGCCGACAGCAACCAGGCCAGAAACTACTTCAACAACAACCAAGTGAATATGGACAACGTGCAGTTCTGGCGCATCGAGCACGACTCCTACTGGACCCGCGACTACGGCCCCTGGTTCGTCATCGACGGCCACGACTCGGTGGGAGTGGTCGATTTCGTCTATAACCGTCCGCAACGTCCCCTCGACGACGCAGCCTTGGAGGCGGTGACCGAGCGCCTGGGGGTCAGCCGCTACGAGATGCCCCTGGTGCACACCGGCGGCAACTATATGGTCGATGGCTACGGCACGGCGGCCTCCACAATGCTGGTGCTCCAGGAGAACCCCGCCGAAACGGAATCCTCCGTCCTCTCCATCACCCAGAACTTCCTCGGCATCGACAACTACATGATTCTCCCCGACCCGCTCGGCGAGTACATCGCGCACATCGACTGCTGGGGCAAGTTCCTCGATGTCGATAAGGTGCTCATCGGGAAGGTGCCGGCCAACGACCCGCGCTACAACAATTATGAGGCGGTGGCGCAGACCTTCGCCGACGCCGTCTCCCCGTGGGGCAACCACTACCAGGTCTATCGCGTCTATGCCAACCCGAACGCCAACCGCGCCACGCCCTACACTAACTCGCTGATTCTGAATGACCACGTGTTTGTTCCCATCACGGGTAACTCCCACGACAACGAGGCCATCGCCGCCTATCAACAAGCCATGCCCGGCTACACCATCGTGCCCATCATGCAGAGCGACTACACGCCGTGGTACAGCACCGATGCCCTGCACTGCCGCACCCATGAGCTCGCCGACCTCGGAATGCTCTACCTGAAGCACTATCCGCTTCTCGGAGAGAAGAATCTGGAGGAACTTATGGATAACATGATGACTGTCTCGGTGGATATCAAAGCGTTGAGCGGCGCGAACCTGGTCTCCGACTCGCTGCGGATCTATTTCCGTATCAACCACGGCACCTGGCATAACGCCTCCCTGCATCACACCACCGACAACGAATACACCTTCTCCTTCACCTCCATTAACTACGCCTGGCAGAACGGCGACACCGTGGAATACTACCTGTTCGCCAAGGACGAGTCGGGCCGGGTGGAGAAGCACCCGTACATCGGGGCCGCCGACCCGCACCTCTTCACCATCACCGATGAAGTGGGCGTGACCGAGCGGGAGACCAAGCAAATGCACATCTATCCGAACCCCGCCACCGAGATGGTGTACGTCGCATTGGACGGAGGAACGGAAATCGCGAATATGGTGCTATACGACCTGCAGGGACGGATTGTGGAGACGTGCCCCGGCGCATCCCTACAGAGCGGTACCGCCACTTTGAATGTGGAGGCCCTTCCCGCGGGAATCTACCTGTTGCACGTGACCGACGCCGACGGGAGTACTTCTCACCATAAGATTGTGAAAAAATAGCAGGAGATTTTTCGTTCGACCGTAATTATATTTTTTCTACTTTTGCGGTCGAATCTAAAATCAAATGCTTATGAAAAAAAGTTTACTTTCTTTGCTGTTATTGTTTGCCGCGACATCATGGATGTTCGCGCAGACGGTTGTCTTCAGTGACAACTTCGACTCCTACACGGCCGGCAGCCATCTGGCACAGTCCAGTTCTGCCTGGACGACCTGGAGTGACGCCCCCGGCGGTAGCGAGGACGGTGTGATTTCCACCGCGCAGGCCGCCTCCGCGCCCAACTCGCTGTACATCACCGGGGCCAATGACCAGCTCTATCCTTTCGGAAACTACACCACGGGGCACTATACCCTTACGTTTAACTACTTTGTCCCCTCCACTGGCAATGGAGGCTACTTCAACATCCAACATGTCCTAAAATCGCAATGGGCGCTGGAGTGCTACTTCAACAGCGCCGGCGGCGGCTACCTCAGCGTGGGCGGCGCCGAATACAACTTCACCTGCCCCTCCAATGCTTGGTTTCCCATTGAGTTTGATGTCGATATGGACAACGACCAGGCTTCGCTCACGGTCAACAATGTGCTCGTGCACACTTGGCCGTTCAGCTACCAGCAAGGCAACACCAACGGTGTCAACCAGTTGGCGGGCATCAACTTCTACGCTGGTTCACCTCTTGGCAGTAACGTTTCAGGCACCTACTACGTCGATGATTTCGTGGTGACGGAGGTTTCCGCCGCCTTGGTGGGCCAGTTCGCCGTGACCCCCGACAACCTCAACTTCGTCTTAGATCCGAACAGCACCTCCTCGCAGCCTGTCACGTTGAGCAACCCCGGCACCGGCGGCACCAGCTTCTACACTATGGTGACCTACGACATCCCGAATCCGGATCCGACGCCCACCACGGTGACCGACCTCCACTACTACCAGGCTGAACCCTACACGTCTGTGGGCTTCACGAGCGGCGCCACCGAAGTGGATGTCGCCATCGGGTACCCTGCCTCGGCTCTGCAGCAGTATATCGGCAAGACCCTCAACGAGGTCTATGTGTTCTTCGGCAGCTCCATTTCCACCGCCAAGCTGCGCGTGTATGCCATGGGCAACCAGCTGCTGCACCCCGGTCCCGGCGAAGTGGTGTACGAGCAGACCTTCTCCGTGGACAGCGGCTGGAACAACGTGCAGCTCACCACGCCTTACGTCATCGACGGCAGCGACCTCTGGTTCGGAGTCTGGTTCACCCAGCCCGATGGTGCCTACGAGATCCATCTCGACGGCGCCTTTGCCAACGACTACAGCTGCTGGTACAAGACCGGGACGACCTGGCACAACCGGTTCGTTGACACCGACTTCGACTTCAACCTCTGTCTCGGCGGCAAGATTGGCGGCACGCCCATCACCCCGTGGCTGAGCGCGACTCCTGCGGACGGAAGTTTGAACGCGGGCGCGACTTTGAACGTGAACGTCACCGCCAATTCGGCGGGTATGAGCGCCAATGAGCACCACACCGCCACACTGCACTGCTTCTCCAGCGACATTGAGAACAGCGAAGTGGCCGTACCCATCACGCTGGATGTCACCGAAGTCGGCGTGAACGAGCACAACATGATCGAGGTTTCCGTCTATCCGAACCCCGCCACGAACTACGTGCAGATCACCTCAGCCCAGATCGAGCGCGTGGAGGTCTATAACATGATGGGACAGCGCGTGTTCGACCAGTTCTACGGCGACACGCACGTGACCATCCCCACCTCCGGCATGGCCCCGGGCACCTACGCCGTGACCGTCTATACCACCGACGGCAAGGTCACCAAACAGGTGGTCATCAAGTAAAAGCTACCCATTACGAACCAAAAGAGGCTGGCGACGCAGAACGTTGCCAGCCTCTTTTTTGAGGTTGTGGAATCGTATTACGCCCGCTTCCCGTTCAGGAAAATCTGCTCCACCTTGTTGCTCCCGAAGGCGTAGTTCATGTAGTAGAGCGTGTCCATCGGCTTGGTGATGAAGAAGTTGGCGATTTTGCCTTTCGTGATAGTGCCCAGCTCGCGCCAGACGTCCATAGCGTAGGCCGTGTTGATGGTGGTGGCGTTGACCGTCTCCTCGGGCAGCATCTTGTACATCACGGAACCCATGGCGAAGACCAGCTGCATGTTGCCGGACGGGCAGGAGCCGGGGTTGAAGTCGGAGGCGAGCGCGACGGGCAGACCTCCTTCGATCATCTTGCGGATGGGGGCGCACTGCATCCCGAGGAAGAAGGCAGCGCCGGGCAGCACCGTGGGCATCGTCTCGCTCTTGTAGAGAGCCGCAATCTCCTCCTCACCCGTGTATTCCAAGTGGTCTACCGACAAAGCATTGTATTTCACACCGACTTGGATGCCGCCGGAGCAGGCCATCTCGTTGGCGTGGATTTTCGGGCGCAGACCGTACTTGATGCCCTGCATCAGAATGCGCTCAGTCTGCTCGGTGGTGAAGAAGCCCTTGTCGCAGAAGACGTCCACGAAGTCGGCGAGCTCTTCGGCCGCTACCATCGGAATCATCTCGTTGATGATGAGATCCACGTAGCCGTCGGGGTTGTCCTTGTAGAGCAGCGGCACCGCGTGCGCGCCGAGGAAGTTGGCCTTGATGGTGAGCGGGGAGTTCTCTTTCAGCTTGCGGATGACGCGCAGCATCTTGAGTTCGTCTTCGGTGGTGAGGCCGTAGCCGCTCTTGATCTCGCACGCGCCCGTGCCGAAGGAGGCCATCTCCTCCAGCCGCTGCCAAGCCTGGTCGTAGAGTTCCTCCTCGGAGGTTTCGTGCAGTCGTTTCGCGGAGTTGAGGATGCCGCCGCCGCGTTTGAAAATCTCCTCATAGCTCAAGCCCTTGATCTTGTCGATGTACTCGACCTCGCGGCTGCCCGCATAGACGATGTGCGTGTGGGAGTCGCAGAAGGAGGGGAACACGAACTTGCCCGTGGCGTCGATCTCCTCAATGGGCTCCTTGATTTTCTTCAGGATGTCGGGGTTGAAGTCCTCCATCTTGCCGAACTCCTTGATTTTGTCGCCCTCGGTGAGGAGGTAGGCGTTGTCGATGACGGGGAGGTTCTGCATCTCCTTGCCGGCGCGGAACTTGATGGATTTGGGTTCCGCCTGCACTAATTGCTTTATGTTTTTTACTAAAATTGCCATAGTTGGTAGGTTTTAATTTGATGCGGCAAAGATACGATTTTTAATGGTTATGGGGTATAGGTTATGGGTTATAGAAGCTGGGTTATGGATTATTGTTTATGGGCGATGGCAATAGAAAGAAGCGGGTGACAAGTGTAAATATGTCTTTAATTGTTGATTGTCAGTATATTATGCATTTTTTTGATTTTCATGCAATAATCTTATAACTAATACGTTTATTAGTTATAACCTTATTAGTTTAATATATGGAAAAATTGTTCGTACGTACAGCAGCTATCTTGGTATGTATTCCAGAGAACCACACGAAAAGTGTCGGAAAACATACTTGCTGATGCACTCCAAGAGTTAGTGGATCAATGCAATGATGTTTTCGAAGCCAAAACCGATGAACTGACTGCCTATCAAATGAATTTCCTGCGGGCCGTGGCAGATGGAAATCACACTGGTTTGTCTTCTGCCAAAATCATACAAGACTACCATTTAGGATCATCCGCCAACGTCAACATCATCAAGAAATCCCTATTGGACAAGGATCTCGTCGTCATTGAGGACAAAAAGATATTTTTATCGGATCCAATCATGAGTCTTTGGTTGCAATGGGAATAATTATCGAATAATTCACCCTAAATAGCAGGCAACGGTCGTGTCCTTGTCCGCAACCTCACTCAGCACAATCGGGCTTCCGTCGGCGTAATGGGTTGTCCGCAGGTTCTCCGCCATCCACCGCATCCCGTTGATTTTCAGCGTGCGGTAGCGGTTCCCGTCGCAGTCGCGCACGGTGACGCACGCGGGGAGCAGGAGTACCAAGGCCCAGAATAGGGCGAAAAGTTTTGCGGTGGGGTTCATTACGGAAGATGTTTTTCGTTGGCAAAAATACTATTATTTTGCAAAAGTGATGAAGTAATAAAAAAAATTGTATCTTTGCCGCCGAATCCCCCTTAGGTGGAATATACTAAGGCTCGCCCACTCCCAATAAGTGGGCTTATTTTTTGAAAAACAATGAAAACAATGGATAAACAGAAAGTTATTGTCTATGTTGATGGGTTTAACAATTCCATCGTTCCAACAGCTTGAGTGGTATCAGCACATCAAGAGTGATCAACCTAGAACATTATGAATCAAGATTCCGCCAGTGCATCTTGCCAGATGTTATGCATCTCAAGTCTGCTGATTTTGATTTGGCAATTCCTGACAAGTGGAAAGCCTACCAGAACAAGCAAAACATTTGATTATCTTTTATCTCGCATTCTCCTCTATCCACTTCCCGATTTCCGATTCCGAAAGGCCACCGCCCTCAAAGCGGTTGACCTCCACGCCGTCTTTCAGCAAAACGACGGTCGGCACTACTTTCACGCCAAAGCGGTTTGCGGTCACGGGAGACTCGTCAATGTCGATTTTGAAGAAGGCAACCGTCTTGCGGTGCTGGCGAGCAAGGTTCTCCAAGCGTGGTTCCAGCAGCCGGCACGGACCGCACCATCTCGCCCCGAAATCCAACAGCACGTATCCCTTCTTCACCTTCTTGTCGAAAACCTCATCGGAGATCTTTTCCACATACTTTCCCTCTTTCTGGATGAGCATCTCGTTGATTTTCAAGCTGTCGCATTCACGATAGACAATTTTGCCCTCCTCGTCCAGGGTGATCATGATGGCCTTCTCCTCGTCGGGAAGGGCGAACAGCGCCATATCCACATCTCCGTAGCGCAAGTCCTGTAACTCCTTGGAGGTGCGCATCCTTATCCCTTTCATCGTCAGCTCGGATTCCGATTTCACCACGAGCCCATATTGAAGGTCTGCGAAAACCCCATAATTGAAAGGTATCTTGAAAGAGGTATCGATCCAAACGGTGCTTTTCCCTTGCATCATTTCCGTTTCAATCTCGTATTCCACCCGGAGACAGGAGTATCCGTTGACGGGAACAAGGGTGTCAGAAAACAGCAGTGGCGTGTCGTCGGAGCTTTTTTCCATCGTCTTTCTGGTGACAATCGGAGTTCCCATCATGGATTGGATACTCACAAGCTCTTGTGAATCATCCCTATAGATGATTTTTGATTTTATATCGGGCATGTCAGACACGACATTATCCCCTTTATAATATTCCACAAACTTCGATTCAGAGGCCATCCCTCCCGACGTTTTTTGCACGTATGTCAGCCGGCCCTCAAACAACGGTTGGGCGGAGATGCTGTTGAGGGCGATGACGGTTAATAGGAGGAACGAAAGGGTGAGGTGTTTCATAAGATCTTACATTTAATTTGAAATGTGATTCTTCTTTGCAACACCTTTGACAATAAAGCTGATGACCAATATAAGAACAATGAGGATTAGTGTCTGCAAGAAATAATGGGCAATCTCGCTGGTGATGTAAGGAGAGAGCCATTTTTCCGTCAAATGCATGATAGGCACGGTCATCAGAGCGATAGAGACACCCATGAACCATAAATTGTCCTTTCCTTCTTTGCCTTCTTTTTTCAGCTCTTTATTGCGAATGCCGTTATAAAGGTAGTACGCCATTCCCACGATTCCAAGAACAAGCAAAACAATGTAAATAACTGTACTCCACATAATTATAATTCTTTTTATTGGTTAAGTCACTATTTAACGATATATCCAAAATAAGGTTCATTCAAAATCTACTGCAAAATTACAATATATTTCGAATGGGGGAGGTATTAGTTCAATGATTTTTTCAGTTCCGCCAAACGACGTTGGGCTGTGCGGAGGGAGAAATGCAGGTCGTCTGCCACCTGCTGCGCACTGGCGCTGGGATTCTTTTCCAGATAGTCCCGTATCCGTCTCAAATCTTCGGAAAGGCCTGCATTGTGGCTTTCCACATCTGTTTCGTTGAAATCTTCGTGAGAATAAAGTTCTGGGTTCCAGGCTTTCAACTGCCTTAAAACCTCTTCCGTTTTTGTGGAATAATAGTGGATGATTTTGTCCTGCCCGTTCACTCTTACGCACAGCGCAGAGTCATTGTAGCGCACGATGCTGTCACGCATGACAAGGGCCTGGCGGTTGACCCGGATCCAAAGCTCAGAAGGAATCAGCTCCTCCAATTCCGAAAGGGTGCCGTTTCGATGTGTTGTTTCCCCGTTTCTCAAGATGAGAACAACTCCGTCTGTATCGCAAGTAAAACAGGCAATATCCTTAAAATCAATCAGCTGCTGCTTTCTCTCCGGCGAAATGACCATTAATTTGTCATCAGCGTAGTCAAATGCCCGCTCCACGTAGTCAATCACAAAGTAATGGTTCCGGTTGATGAGTGCAAACGCATAAATGAACGCTGGAAAGAGTAATATGGTGGCGATGATGGCCCCGAAAGGGAGAAACAGGTTCACATGCAAGAACATTAATAGGATAAGAATGAGGTCGTACAGCACATACAGACATATCGGGAAGTTGTCAATGGTGTCGAACAGGATGGTGTCCCCATCTCTGACCGAACAATGGCGAGTGCTTTTGAAAAAGTTGTCCTTGAGAGTCAAATTGAACTCCTCCTTTCCCACATCGAGAGTAAGTGGATGGAAACGGTGCATCTTCCCGACCAGTTCTCCGTCGATGAACACCAGATATGGGGTGATTTTGAAATAGCCGAACGGCTTTTGCTTGATGGTGATTTGCATAGTGGTTGGTTTAACACGGCAAAAGTACGCATTCCCGCAACACTGACCTCCGCCAAACTCGCAGGAGGCGAATTTTGGCGGAGGTGTGGTCTTTAATTGCGTTTTTATTCTTTCAGCAACTCGTCGATTTCTTCGTTGAGTTCGTCGAAGCGTTTCTTTACCCGCTTGGAGGTTTTGATTACGACAGGAATGGACAAAAGACCGGAGACTAGTAGAGTAAAGAACATTGATCTGTCGTAGAAAAAGAGGTAAACATATATCAACAATGATATTATTATGCCAACAGCCTGTATGACAATGCGTTTACGCTTCGAATAGGTCGTGCTCTTTTGAATACTATCCCGCAGCGAAAGGAGACCTTCGCGACTCTGCGCGTCGGCTTTTCGGAGACCGTTGGTGGCGATAAGACTGTCCAACGTAATCCAGCCAAGAAAGAGGTCACTGGGGAGTAAAAGCCACCACGGCCAATATTCACAGAGGATAAAGTTACTGGCGGTTATGATGACTACCAAAAATATGACGGAAAGCAAGTTCTGCATATAGAGGTGCTTGCTGTGCCGTTTCACCGCACGCTGCCATACCTCCCTGTTGAAGCTGCTGTGCTGCTCCACATTCTGCTGCAGGTCGTGCAGTTCCTGCTGCAGTTCGCTTTTGATGTCTTCGTATTGTTCCATATCTGTCTTGAGGTTTAATCGGTGAATGATTTGAGTTTTTCGCGTATGCGCACCAGACGTACGCTGACATTATCGACGGTGATGCCGAGGATGGCGGCAATCTCGTCGTAGGGCAGGTCTTCGAGCCAAAGCAGGATCAGTGCCCGGTCAAAGGGATGTAATTTCGCGATGCGCTTGTGGAGACGGCTGGCGGCGGGACAGGCCTCTTCATCAGCGAAAAGGTCGATGTCCATTTCCAGGGGCATGCAGTCGGGACGGCGGCGGTGGCGCTTGTCGAAGGTCACGCAGGTGTTCAGCGCCACCCGATAGACCCACGTTTTGGCCGAGCTGCGTCCCTCGAAACTGTCGATGCCCTGCCAGAGGCGTATCAGCACCTCTTGGGCGAGGTCGTCCGCTTCCTGGCGGTCGTTGGCGAAGAGGTAGCACACCGAGTAGATCGTCTGCCGCTGCTCCTGCACTAACCGCTCGAAGTCGCGTTCTTTCTGTTCTTTGTCTTTTTTCTGCTTCATCTTTCAGACATTGTTTTCCTTTTGACTACAAAGGGGGATGAAAAACTACACCCAATCCTCAAAAATTTCAGATGGCGCGAAAATACAATAATTTCATTATGTAGTGACAGAAGAATGAGAGGTGTTAGACAATCCCGACAATTTTGCTATTTTTGCACCTCCAATTCCAACACCACCGCAATGTACCCCAAACAAAACCAAGACAACGCCTCTCTCATCTATGGTATGCGCCCCATCTTTGAGGCCATCGAGAGTGGCAAGACCATCGACAAGGTGCTTTTCCAGAAAGGCTTGCAAGGCGAGCTCTTCAAACAACTCTTCTTTGAGGTGCGCCAGCACAAAATCCCCTTCCAATATGTGCCCCTCGAAAAGTTGAACCGCCTCACGCGCAACAACCACCAGGGCGTGGTGGCCTTCCTCTCCGCCATTGAGTACAGCAGCATCTTCGACATCGTGCCCACCATCTTTGAGGAGGGGCGAGTGCCGTTCCTGTTGCTGCTCGACAAGGTCACGGACGTGCGCAACGTGGGCGCCATCGCGCGCTCGGCGGAATGCGCGGGCGTGGATGCCATCATCTTGCCGCTCAATGGTGGCGCGCAACTCAATGAGGATGCGGTGAAGAGCTCCGCCGGCGCGTTGAACAAGATCCCCGTCTGTCGCCACTCCAACCTCGTGGAGGTGATTCAATATCTAAAAGACTCCGGCATTGAGGTGATAGGTGTGACCGAGAAGGCCAACCACGCGCTTTACAACAAGGATATGACTGGCCCGCTCTGCCTCATTATGGGCAACGAGTACGAGGGCATCGCCTGGGACTACCTGCGCCACTGCAACGACACCATCACCATCCCGATGGTGGGCACTATCCGCTCGCTCAATGTGTCGGTGGCTACGGGCATCACGCTCTTCGAGGTCGTTAAACAACGCAATCCTGTGAAAGAATGAAGAAGATAGGCATCCTTTCCGACACGCACGGCTATCTGCATCCCGACGCCTTCGAGTTCTTCAAGGAGTGTGACGAGATTTGGCACGCGGGCGACATTGTGGACGACTTCATCCTCGATGAACTGGCCGCCATCGCTCCTACCGTGCGCGCCGTCTATGGCAATTGCGACGATTGGGATATCCGTCGAGAAATTCCTGAAAACCAAGTGTTTCAGTGCGAAAAGCATACGGTGGCCATCCGCCATATTGTGGGCTACCCCGGGAAGTATGATTCCAGGGCTTTGGAACTGATCCATGAGGCCAAACCGACCATTCTGGTGGCCGGCCACTCCCATATCTTAAAGGTGATGTTCGACAAACAACACAACCTGATGTTTCTCAATCCTGGGGCGGCGGGACGCTACGGTTTTCACACCCGCCTAACCATGATGCGCCTTAAAATTGACGGGGAACGCATCTTTGACCTTGAAATTTTTGACGAACCCAAACTACAACCCGTGAAATGACAAACGACGAAAAACCTATCATTACGATTCTCGGTCCCACCGCCACGGGCAAGACGCACATTGCAGTGCGTTTGGCTGCCGAGTTGGGCGGCGAGATTGTGAGCGCCGACTCGCGCCAGGTGTATCGCCGCATGGACATTGGCACGGGCAAGGATATCTCCGAGTATCAGTACAACGGGCTGCCGGTGCCGTACCACCTCATCGACATTGAAGAGCCGGGCGTGAAGTACAACGTCTATCGCTACCAGCAGGAAGCGTTCAAGGCAATGCGCGACATTCAGAGCCGTGGCAAGCAAGTGGTGATCTGCGGTGGCAGCGGCCTTTATATCGAGGCCGTGCTGTCGGGTTATCGTTTCAAATGGCAGGAGGACAGCCAGATATTGTCGGATCCTGTGCCGTCGGTCATCTTCGGGCTGCGCGGCGATCGCGATTTGATTCGCACGCGTATTACTCAGCGGCTCAAAGCCAGATTGGAAGAGGGAATGATTGAGGAGGTGAAGGCCCTGCTGGACGAGGGCGTGCCTTCGGAGATTCTGATTCGTTATGGATTGGAATACAAATACGTTACGCTGTATTTGTTAGGACAAATAGATTACGAGGAGATGTTTGCTTCCCTCAACACAGCCATCCATCAGTTCTCGAAGCGCCAGATGACCTGGTTTCGCCGGATGGAGCGCCTCAGCTTCGACATCCACTGGATAGATGTGTCGTTGTCGGAAGATGAGAAGATGGCGGAGATATACAAAGTGCTGAATCAGTAAATATTTTTCTGCGGATCGCTCGGGAAAATATTGCAGGTCCACCCAAGATTTATCATGATTTATTCGTTTCTAATATTGAAACCTATAAATCATTGCCTATGAAATTCCGATCGATTATTTTTGCCTTGCTGTGCGTTGTGTGCTTTAAAGCGACTTTTGCGCAGCAACTTACCCCTAAAATGCAGCAGAAAGTGGCCGCAAATGTGAATCTGACGCCGTTTGTAGGCGAAACCCTGTGCGACAAGTCATATGTTTTGAATGTGGACTGGTTGGAGTACCAATGGTGGTTGGAAAAGACTTATGGAAAAGAGTCAGAACAGTACAAATCCTCCGTTCTCGACCTTTCGGCGGCGCGTGCGCTGATGCCAGACTCTATTGCGGTAGTCTATGCAAATCATCCCCAATTCCGCAATCGACCGGTCTTGGGTGTGTCGCCCGAACAGGCCGCTGCTTATTGCTGTTGGCGCAGCGACCGCGTGGCGGAATCAATGCTGGTTCAGCAATTGAAAGTGCGCACCTTCAAGTTTACAACGGACACCAATATCTTTTCATTGGATGACTATATTGCCCCGGAGAGTGTCCAATTCCTCCGTTTCTTTGTGCCCGCCGACATGGACACGCGTTACGGTTTCTATTGCTTTGCGGTGTGGCGGTGATATGTCAAGAATGTAGGATCTTAGAATCGTCAAATGTATGGTGTGGCCTATGTCAGGTCCGCCACCGTCATGCCCACCGCCGCAATCAGATCCTGCGGGTTTAATACACCATCTTAAGATTGTATTAATGTGATAATGCCATTCTTAAATTGATTGAAACTTTCAGATTTGTTGGCGTTCACATCCATTTGTGCTGCGATCTTTTTAGCCGTATCAATTTGGGAATACTCTCCGACAATTCTCTTTAATCTGTTTTTTGGGGTGATAATGGAGTCGGGATGTTTACACAAATCCTTGTTTTTGTATTTGCTGACCTTGAATAGATGAGGGAAAACAGCTTCTATTGCTTCAGGATCCCCAAAATACCATGATTCTAATTCATGGCATACTATGCGTACACGAAATGGGCAAGGTTTCGTGTTAGATTGGTTGCATAATTCGGATAATTCCTGCTTCAATCGCTTACAATCATTAGCATCTTGATCTTGGACAACTATGATGCCTGTAGTAAAAGGCAACTCGGAAAAAGCTTTGAACTTGCGTGGAATTGACTTTTTCAAGTCAGATTTGCCTTGGTGAGGACGGACAAAAAAATTCTCATTTAAAATCCAACCTTGAGGTAAGATATTGGGCAGGATTACTTTTAAAACCTCCGCTATGGAAGGCTCTTCTACCAGAAATTCTAATCTGTCCATGCCGTCTTAATATTTTGGACCGCTACCTGTAAAATAGCCTTGTTGCCAAAGCCAGCCTAATTTGTCTCCGTTTTCGAAAAGTTTTTTTACGGTTGCGTCTTTTGAGGCTTTCGTGATGGTGGTTGTTCCCTGCTTTTTTGTGAGCCAAAAAAGTTCTTCCACATGAACTGCATTGACAAATTCCGGCGAATGCGTGGAAATAAACACTTGACCTCCGTTTTGCGCATATTCCCTAAATTCTTCCGCTAATTCCAACAAGAGTTCAGGGTGCAAATAGTTTTCCGGCTCTTCAACGCAAAGTAATGGGTGTCTGACAGGATCATTAAGTAGCATCAGATAAGCAAACATTTTAATGGTGCCGTCAGAAACAAAGCGGGAAATGAAAGGATCTTTAAAACTCCCATCCTTGAATTTCAAAATGATTCGTCCATCCGGAGTCTCTTCAGGCTCGACACTGTCGATGCCGGGCACACGTTGTTTGAATTTTTCTATGATCTTGTTGAAAACGTCGCGATGGTTTTCCCAGATGAATTTTGCCACTTGGGCCAAATTGTTTCCTGTCGTTGACAGGTGTTCGCTGTATCCGATATCTTCAATTTCTTTGGCCGTCTGAATCTGGAAATTTGACACATACCAATTGTCAAGCAACCGCCGGAATGCGCTGATAGCTTTAAATTTTTGGAATTGTCCCAAGCCCTTAATGGCCAAAATGTCTGGTGAATCCAATGTCTGTTCTTCGCGTTGATCTTCGAAATTCAGGCTGTCTGTATATTGGTCTTCGTTTGTGATAGCGCTTCCTCTCCCATATTGGAAATCGAGAAAACGATAGGGCTTTCCTTTTTGTCCACGGCGGTAACTTAAGAATTCTTTGGCCACCACGGGAATTGTTGTGTCTTTCTGCAGGGCAATTTCCAAATGATAGGTGATGAGGGGCTGGCTGCCGTGAAGTTCCGTATTCCTGAATTTGATTTCAAAGGTAATAGGACCTTCCGAACCGCGTGTGCACACTTCTTTGTATCCGCCACGTTTGTTGAGGGCGACTTTCACGTTGCTTTTCAACGCGTCACTCAAAAAACCAAATACGTCAAAAAGAGTGCTTTTCCCAGCGCCATTCGCACCAAGAAACACCGAAAAGTTGCCTACATCTGTGATTTCAACGTTTTTGTAAACTTTGAAATTCTCAATAGTTATTTTTTCTATCTTCATAGAGTATATTTCTCAAAATCCATCGCAAAAATACAATTTTTTGGATAAACAAATAGCAATAAAATTTGAATACTTCAGATTGCCATTTCCAATTGTAATTGTTTCAAGATAAACGCTTATTCTTCCTCGCTATAATACACCTTATAGTATTTCCCGCGCTCGTCCTCGCCCTGTTCCACGTGGTCGCGGTTGCCGTCGATGATGATCTGGATCTTGCGGTCGAGGCGGATGACGCGCTTGTAGGAGCGTTGCTGGCGGCGGAAGGCGTAGTCGGAGATGTCGAAGCTGTCGTCAATCACCACGTCGTTCTCCTCCTCAAAGCTCCGTTTGTACTGACGGAAACTCTCAATCACCTCGGGCTGTTCAATGACTTCGTTGGCGAACTCTTCCATATCGAACGTGTCGTTCTCCTTGAAGAACTCCAGCGAGCGGTTCAGCAGGTCGATCTGGTCTGCCTTGGAGACCTCGAACTGTTCGGGCAGCGCCTTGGTGACGAAGTTCTTGGCCATTGCCATCACATTCTGCGTGTTCGCATAGCCGTCCTTGCGCTGGCGCACGTGCAGGAAGTCGTCCATCCAGTATTGCGCCTCGATGCCGCGGTTGGTGTTATCGACCACGGCCACCACATAGCCGTTCTCGCGCTCCTTGTTGAAGATGAGGCAGCCCTTGTCGAGCTTCT
>JAEEGG010011569.1_pt1 | contig 19197 bp, 14 predicted proteins | sample 9134161 | NCBI WGS metagenome assembly JAEEGG01 (sample SAMN16246543, study PRJNA631951) | gut metagenome | biome: gut microbiome; feature: rumen; material: CR-attached | host: Bos | place: Iran: Karaj | collected 2018-10 | reverse complement strand
AATCCTCCCTGGAAAACTTAAAATAGCTGTTTTTCCACATGGCATACCCAAGACAGGTGATGCCGGAAACAAATTGGGAGATCACCGTTGCAATACCGGCTCCCATGACACTCATCCGAAAAACGCAGACAAACAAAAGATCCAGTCCCGTATTCAAAAGACAGGAAAAGATCAGGAAAAACAGCGGCGTTTTCGAATCTCCCAAGGCCCTTAACATGGACGAGGCATAATTATACAGGGAGACAAAGACGATCCCCACGCACATGATCTTCATATAGGTCACGGCTTCTCCCATGATCTCGGGCGGCGTCTCAAGAAGCCGCAGTATGGGCGCAGATAAAAAGTAAGCCGTAATGCCCACTGCGAGCGGGAATGCCAGCATCACATAGCCCGTATTGATGATGCAGCTCTTCACTGCACCGTCATCTTCCTTCCCAAAGAACTGGGAGGTAATGATGCCGCCTCCATTGCCGATTCCATTACACAACGCAAAGAAAAGAAAGGTCACGGAATTGGTCGCGCCGATGGCCGCCAGCGCGTCCGCGCCAACTACCTGGCCTACCACAACGGAATCCACTAAATTATATACCTGCTGAAACAAATTCCCGATGAGCATCGGAATCGAAAACATAATGATCAAGGAGACGGGATTTCCTTCCGTCATCCGATATACCGCTGTTTTTTGCTCTTTCATCTTACCATCCTGTCAATTACCATACTAATACTATTATCCCAATCTCGCATCCTGAAAAGGTATCGCCCCATGTTTGACCTTCTGTCTTTGGCATGGTACAACTCTTTTGAAAATTTTGCAAGCGATTTTTAGCGTATGGACAATTTCACGGGGTTAAATAACAATATTCTCCATTCTCATGACCTCTTGCTTTTCGTAAACTATAATTAGATACTGTTCCTATTCATTTATGATGTCACAGCATACCCCAAGGAGAAAAATCGTGAAAACACTTTGGAAACTTACAAAAGAAGCTGCACGCTATAAGGGTTTGTACGTCATTGCCATTCTTTCCACGTTCGGCCTTACGCTCGTAAATCTATCCGCACCAAAGGTTCTTTCCGCCATGACGGGAATTGTGGAGCGAGGCGTCGATGACGCTTCCTTAAAATCGATTACGCACTTGGCCACCCTGCTTCTCGGTCTCTATCTGCTTCGGGTATTATTCCGTTTCCTGAGCAATTATCTGGCGCACAGGGCAGCTTGGTATCTTGTGGGCGACCTTAGGAGCCGCCTATATGACAAGCTCCAATGCCTTGATCTTGGATTCTTCCACGACAAGCAGACGGGCGATCTCATGAGCCGCGTCGTCAATGACACCAGGGATTTTGAGCTTCTCTATGCGCACATGATCCCTGACATTATCACAAATCTTGTCACCTTTGTCGGCGTTCTTGTCATCCTGCTGACCATCAACTGGAAGCTGGCGCTGATCACCTGCTGCCCGATTCCGCTGATTCTCATCTCCGGCGTGATCTTTGCCAAGATCGTCAGGCCCTATTTTAAGGTTTCCCAGAAGGTGATGGGCGAACTCAATGCGCAGCTTCAGGACAGCCTCTCCGGACTACACGAAATTCAGGCCTTCGGGCAGGAGGAATACGAAGGAGAGCGCGTTCGAAGGAAGAGTCTTGAGCAGGTTGTCGCCATGCTACGCGCCCTTCGTGCAAGTGCCATTTTCCATCCCTGCGTAGAGCTTTTATCCTCCCTGGGAACCGTTCTTGTCGTATTCTTTGGAGGCTATCTTGCCTACAAGGGTCAGATCACCGTGGCAGACATTGTCGCTTTTGTCCTGTATCTTTCCCTCTTTTATGCACCTGTATCAGGCCTTGCAAACCTGTTGGAAAGCCTCCAGCAATCCCTGGCGGGCGCTGAGCGTGTCACCCTAATTCTGGATACGCCCTCCGCCATTCAAAATGCAGAGGATGCAAAGCCTTTGGAAAATGTCAAGGGTGGCATTGCATTTGAAGACGTGACCTTCCACTATGACAATAAAATTCCCGTTTTAAAGCACGTATCCTTCTCCTGTGAACCTGGCATGATGGTTGCACTCGTTGGACCTACGGGCGTCGGAAAGACAACGGCAACCCAGCTGATCTCGAGATTTTATGATCCCATTGAAGGCAGGATCCTGATCGACGGTCATGACATTAAAACCGTTACGCTTGAAAGCCTTCGTCATAATATCTCTCCCGTTTTGCAGGATACCTTCCTGTTTAACGGAACGATTGCGGAAAACATTGGGTATGCCCGCCCGGATGCCACCAGGGAAGAGATCGAAGCGGCCGCAAAGGCAGCACACATTCATGAGGACATCCTGCACATGCCTGACAAGTACGAAACGCAGGTTGGCGAGCGCGGCCTTCGTCTTTCCGGAGGACAAAAACAGCGCGTCGCCATTGCCCGCGCCATTCTTCGAAACAGTCCCATTATTGTATTAGACGAAGCAACCGCCTCCGTTGACGTTGCCACGGAGCAGCAAATCCAAAAGGCCATCGGCGAACTCGCGGGAAAGCGTACAATCATTGCAATCGCACACCGCCTCTCCACCATCATGAATGCCGATCTGATCCTAGTAATTCATAACGGTGAAATTGCAGAACGCGGCACTCATGCAGAACTCATGGAAAAAAAGGGGATTTACTACAACATGCAGAAAGCACAGCTTGCTAACTTATCCTCCCCTCGCATTCACATCAATAACCCCTTGTGACCCCTTTTCAAAATATAAAGGGGTTATAAGAGGTTATAAAGTTAGTAAAGAAAAGAGCCCTGGGTTAGTCATCCAAAGCTCCTTCTATTGCCATATTCTTTTTTCTAGTATCCTTGGTCGACAATTCTCCACTCGCCGTCTTCAGTGCAACCGAGGATCCAACTCCAGTTCTCGTATTCTTCATCACCATTAAACGATCCCCATTCCATCGCTTCTGCCGGCGTATGGAAATCACATAAGAACAAGGCACTCTTTACGAAGGTGACGCCCCACCCTTTCGCCTGAGCCAGATCGTTGATCCTTGCAAGCACCTCCTCGCTTTCGCCCGTCAGATCATAGCGAAGGTTATGTAGTTCTACACCGCGCCAGTTGTTTACAACCTCTAAAATCAAGGCAATTGCTGCGATTTCATCCGTTCCCGTAAGATAGCGCCCAGCTGCAAATCTGGCCTGTTGTTCCTCCACGGATAAGTGTCTGGAGGCATCAAGATCAAAGATCGTGTCACGAAATCTTTCTGCGATTTCGTTCCCATGCTCCTCCGAAAGCTTCTTTAGCAAAAAAGAACCTCGCAGATAGCGAAATAATTCCTCACCGCCTTCAACTTGATAAAAATAGGGATCTTTTCTTACATAGTCCGGAGAGTTTAAGTAAAACTTCTTCTCCAACATACCTTTTCCAGAAATCTGAAGCAAATATCCCCATCCAGTATATCCCAAAGAAATCTTGCCACGTTGAAATGACATGTCGTTGACATAACCTATGATTTTCTCTATTTCATCGCGGTTGGTCACAAGGATCATCTCGCCCGTTGAGCCGTTCCGAAGCGTGATCGTTTCCACGCGCTTGGCATCACAGGAAAGAGACATGCCAGGATTGGTCAGAAAACAAATTGCCACTCCGGCGATGACCAAAATAGATGCCAACAGAATCCATAGTGTCGGCTTTTTATGATTCAAGATGCTTTTTACGCGGCTCTTCACGCCGATCTCACCAAAGGCAAGCGGATATGCAAAGACATACCGCTGATGCATGCTACTAGTCACGAGTGCATTTGCATAAGCTTTTTTCTCTGACATTTCAAAGTTCCTAATCACCCTTTCGTCGCAGGCCTTTTCGAGATCTCTCGCAAATAAAATCCAAGAAACCCAAACCAACGGATGAAACCAATAGACGGAAAGAAACAGGAATCCCAAAAGCTTCCATAGATGGTCTCCTCGTTTTACGTGTGACCTCTCATGGGCAATAATATATCTTGCATCTTCCTGCGACAGCCCCGAGGGAAGATAGACCTTCGGTCTGATGATACCAAATACCATCGCCGTCTCTATATGGTCGCAATACCAAATGCCATCCTTTCCTTGCACGGCCTCACGGAGTCTCTTTCGAACTTTCACATAACCCCAAAGGCCATAGAGAAGCATTAGGCCACAACCTGTCAGCCAAAGACTTCCCGCTATGTGAACCCAAGGCTGATATATCACATCCATCCTATTCGCATCGCCTGTATTTGTTGTTACTATCTGGGTTTTTGAGATTTCGCCACCATCCGCCGAAGTCACATCCTGTTCGTTATTTGCATTCTGAACTTCCGCCTCTTTATTGGCAGTTGCCTCTATGGCCTGCGTACCCTGAAACCAATGCATTTCAGTTATGTTGACATAGGGCATCAAACTATACTCTAAGTTTGGAAGAACCGGTAAAACCAGTCGCACCGCAACAACGCACCAAAGCAATAAGCTGACGCACTTAGGCGCATTTTTCAGAATCCATCTTGCCAGTATAACCACGAAAATCAAAAGACTAGCGGCTATACTCATGTTCAATAATGTCAGGAATATCTCTTCCATCCTACTTCCCCCGCTTAGACGCTTTCTTGTCCTCCGCTCCGTCGATCATCTTCCGAATAGCCTTGGCTTCTTTCGGAGATAATTTCGCACCATTCGTAAATGCTGCGATAAACGCAGGTAGTGACCCTCCAAACGCATTCTCAACAAACTGTCTGGATTGCAGGGAATAAAACTGATCTCTCGAGATCAAAGCACTCACCGTACCTTTATCATTGCTAAACAATCCCTTATCGCAAAGGCGTTTGATCACGGTATGCGTCGTTGTCCGTTTCCAGTTGAATTCTTGCTCCGCGAGCTTCACTAACTCCGTGGAAGTTACCGGTTGTTTCTCCCAAATCATATCCGCAAATCGGCTCTCAATTACTCCCAATTGTATCTCCGACATATTTCCCTCCTTATCTTTCAAACAAATATTACAGGTGTCGTAAGACTACATCCTATAGTCTATATACTACAATATGTAGTCCGTTTTGTCAATTCTTTTTACTCGAGAAACTTGAATTTGCATGTCTTTCTACCAAGAAATCGATATTGAATGCCTCCATAAACAACATCTTTTCCCGTTCACCCCGCATATGTTGTTTTTTACATCTCGCTCAACTGGCTAAAACAACATACATTTTCCATCACTTCGGTCATGTTGTCTTTTCTATCTCGAGCAATCTGAAAAAACAACATTATTCTCCATGCATGCCTCAACATGTTGCTTTTGCTGTCCTCATGCTTCCTGAAAGGCAACACACAGAGGCATTTATCTTGCTTCTTGTTGCTTTTTACCACCTGTGGAAGCTTCATCGTTTTTGACGAGGTAATTTTCGGAAGATTTTTGCTGGCTTTGCCTCCTGTGAGGGCTCTTTCCCTTTTTGCGAGGTATTCCTGAGAGATTTCTTGCTTGTTTTGCCTCCTGCTGGAGCTCCCCTCCTTCTCACGAGGCATTCCTCGAAAAGACGAAAAGAGTCCTGGATTGATTCCTCCAGGACTCTTGAAATATGAGTTTTTTTATTTCTTTAGCATATCGACTTGCCCTTATCTCGCCTTAGTGCGGATCTCCTCAGTCACTTTTGCGATGAAGTCATCAAGGCTCATCACTTCGTTCTCGGTGCAGTCACGCTTACGAACGCTGACGGTGCCTTCCTCGGCCTCCTTCTGACCAATGATCAGCATATAAGGAACGCGGTCAACCTGCTGACCCTCACGGATCTTGTAACCGATCTTCTCGCTTCTGTCATCTAAGAAGGTACGAACGCCGGCATTTTCCAGCGCCTCGTTTACCTTTGCCGCATAGTCGTTGGTCTTCTCGCTGACGGGAAGAACCTTTACCTGCAAAGGTGCAAGCCAGGTCGGGAACTTACCCATGGTCTGCTCGATAATGTAAGCCATGAAACGATCCAGCGTTCCAAGGATCGCGCGGTGAAGCACCACGGGGGTCTTCTCGGTGCTGTCGCTGTCCACGTACTTCAGGTCAAACTTCATGGGCAGGCAGAAGTCCAGCTGACAGGTGGAAAGGGTGATCTCAGCGCCAACGGCAGGCTTTACGTTTACGTCCAGCTTCGGGCCGTAGAAGGCAGCCTCACCGATCTCCTCCGTGTACTCGATACCAATGTCGTTGAGCACCTGACGAAGGGACGCCTCTGCGGTGTTCCACATTTCATCATCGGGATAATACTTCTCGGTATCTGCAGGATCACGCAGGGAAAGCACGCAGCGATAATCCGTAATGCCAAAATCATTGTAGACGTCTAGGATCAGGTCAACGACCTTCTTGAACTCTTCCTCAATCTGGGAAGGAGTTACGAACAGGTGCGCGTCATTCTGGCAGAAATGTCTTACGCGCTCGATGCCCTTTAAGGTACCACTTGCCTCGAAACGGAAGTCATGGGCGATCTCACCGATTCGGATGGGCAACTCACGGTAGCTGTGAGGCTTGTTAGCGTAGATCATCATGTGATGAGGGCAGTTCATGGGACGAAGCACGAAAGTCTCGCCCTCCACCTCCATGGGAGGGAACATGTTCTTACGATAATGATCCCAGTGACCGCTGGTCTTGTACAGCTGAACGCTGCCGACGCAAGGGGTCAGTACGTGCTGATAGCCAAGCTTTAATTCCTTGTCACGAATATAGTTTTCGAGCTCCCGCCATACGGTATAGCCCTTGGGAAGGAACATGGGAAGGCCCTTACCGATCAGGTCATCCGACATGAACAGACCCATCTCCTTACCGATCTTACGATGGTCTCTTGCCTTTGCCTCCTCAAGCTGCTTCTCATACTCAGCAAGCTCCTCCTGGGTAGCAAATGCAACGCCGTTGATACGGGTGAGCATCTTATTCTTTGCGTTATCCTTCCAGTACGCACCGCTCTGTCCGGTAATCTTGAAGGCCTTCAGCGCTTTGGTGTAGCAGATGTGAGGTCCGATACACATGTCAATGTAATCGCCCTGCTGATAGAAACTGATCACGGCATCCTCAGGAAGGTCACCGATATGCTCCTCCTTATACTTTGCTCCGCGCTCGTGCATGAACTTTACGGCCTCCTCGCGGCCAAGGATGAAGGACTTGAAGGGAAGATTCTCCTTCGTGATCTTCTTCATCTCTGCCTCGATGGCTGCAAGATCCTCATCGGTGAGCTTCTTATCGCCTAGGTCTACGTCGTAGTAAAATCCCCTCTCCGTTGCAGGACCATAGGCAAAATCTGCCTCGGGATAAAGTCTCTGAATGGCCTGTGCCATGATGTGTGCGGCTGAGTGACGGAGGACATGCGTTACCTCCTCTTCGGGACACTCGCCAACGGTTCCATCCTTGTAAATAATCTTCATAGGTTCTCTCCTTTCTGACGTGTCAATGGGGACGGTTCTTTTTGACACGCTTTTCTTTCTGAGTTAGGGCATCTCTTATCGTTTAAAACAATAAAAGCACCCCTGTTTCCAAGGGTGCTCTAATAAGCACGGTACCACCTTGATTTTTCACTCGGGTATCCAGTAACGATGGATGTTTCGTCATGCTTGCGACCATATCGAAAGGCTCTTTTCAGGATGGTAACGTCTCATCAGGTGCCTTTTTATCCAATCTTTCTCGCATGAAGCTCGGGAGCGGTCTCCTCCGTATCCTTGTGTCGCCCTTTCACCTTTTGGCAACTCTCTGTAACAAAGGTTCTAACGAATTCGGTCTCCGTCAAAGCTGTGTTACCTGTAATTATATCACGGCTTTCCAAAAAAGCAAGTGGAAAAACTTTTCCAGTTTCAAAAAGTATTGACAAGAAGAAATTGATATGATATCATAATGATATCAAAAGGAGGTGCTCTTATGAAAGAGAAAATTTTAACTTCAAAGAAAAATGGTATGTTTGTACTGATCCTGTCGATCTTGTTGTATGCGATTGCCATTCCAGGAATTGCGATTTCGGCATCCATGGATCTCATTCCATTAACGATATTCTTTATCTTATTCTTAATGTTCGGATGGATCCTTTGGTGCGGACTTAAGGTTCTAAGACCTCAGGAAGCGCTTGTGCTGACACTGTTTGGTAAATATATCGGAACCCTAAAGGACGAAGGCTTCTATTTCGTAAATCCTTTCTGCTCGGCAGTAAACCCTGCTGCAGGCACAAACCTTAAGCAGAGCGGTGACGTGCAGGCCAAGTCGGATGCCCTTCAGACGCAGGCTGCATATTCCAAGAAGATGTCCCTGAAGATCATGACGCTGAACAACAGCCGTCAGAAAATCAATGATTGCCTCGGTAATCCCATTGAGATCGGCATCGCCGTGACCTGGAGAATCGTTGATACTGCCAAGGCAGCCTTCAACGTAGAAAACTACAAGGAGTTCCTTTCCCTGCAATGTGACAGCGCCCTTCGTAACATCGTGAGAATTTACCCCTATGACGTTGCTTCCGGCGTGGATACGACCGGTGACGGCGTGGCTGACGAGGGCAGCCTTCGCGGCTCCAGTGAGACCGTTGCAAAGAGGATCAAGGAAGAAATCCAGACCAGAGTAAACGAGGCCGGAATCGAGATCATCGAAGCCCGCATCACCTACCTTGCATATGCTACTGAGATCGCTTCCGTAATGCTTCAGAGACAGCAGGCTTCCGCCATCATCGACGCAAGAAAGATGATCGTGGACGGCGCAGTCGGCATGGTGGAAATGGCTCTGGAGAGACTGAACGAAAAGGAAATCGTACATCTGGATGAGGAGCGCAAGGCAGCAATGGTATCCAATCTTCTGGTAGTGCTCTGTGGCAACAAGGATGCTCAGCCTGTTGTAAATTCCGGTAGTTTATATTAAAATTCAAAGGGGATGCGTTGTCCGTGCATAATGACGCATCCCATTGCAAAGTAGTTTTAGGAGGTAATAGCCCATGGCAGACAATAAAAAACAAGTGCCACTTCGTCTTTCTGCAAAGCTCTATGATGCGATTGCCGCATGGGCCGAGGATGACTTCCGTTCCGTCAACGGTCAGATAGAATATCTCCTGACGGAATGTGTTAGACAAAGAAAAAAGAACGGCAAGTATGTCTCTGATGAAATAGACATCCCGCCGGAGCTTGACATCAAATAATAAGATCATACAAACAAAGGGTCAGCAAAAGCTGACCCTTCAACATTTCTCTAAAAAGCTTCTACCATTTTATGGATGATACCGACGACCACGCTCATTGTCATACCTTGCCGTTATATTCAAGACAAAGCATGGTCAGATCATCGAACTGCTCCGCTTCTTTTACAAAATCATCCACGGATTGACGAACATTTTTCAGAATTTGCTTCGGTGAGCTGTCAGGATCCTGATTCAATGCCTTCACCATGCGATCCGTACCAAATTGCTGCGTTTCAATATTCGTTGCCTCGGGAACGCCATCCGTATAGAGAAACAGCTTTGCGCCGGGCTCCAGCATCAGCTCATACTCCTGATACTTCAAGCCTTCCATGCCGCCGATGACAAATCCGTGCTTATCCTTTATAAGTTCGAACTGGCCATTTGGTTGTTTCAGCGCAGGATATTCATGTCCCGCATTCGCAGCAACAAGTTTTCCCGTAGAAATCTCAAGAATGCCCAGCCAAACCGTGACAAACATCTCTTCCCGGTTATTGTTGCATATTGTAGCATTGGTATCCGTCAGGATCTGTGCGGGATTCTTTCCAATCATGGCATTGTTAGAAAGAATAATCAGGGATGCCATCATGAACAACGCCGCGGGAACGCCCTTTCCGGAAACGTCTGCCATAATCATGCACAGGTGGTCCTCATCAATCAGGAAGAAGTTATAGAAATCTCCTCCCACTTCCTTGGCAGGATCCATGGAGCCATAGATGTCAAATTCCTTTCGCTCAGGAAACGCCGGGTAAATATTGGGCAGCATGTCTGCCTGAATTCTCGTAGCCAGCGCAAGCTCCGTGCCGATGCGTTCCTTCTCCGCAGTGATCGTGGTAATCTGCTGAATATAATCCGCTGCCCGCTTGGACAAATTTGCAAACGATTCCGCCAGGATCTCGATTTCATCACCTGTTTTATAAATATCCTCCATGACAAACGTCTCGTTGCTGTCACCCATGATATTCAGACGTTTTGTCATGGCTTCCACCGGCTTTACGATTCGGGCAGCCATAACCAGCGCCCCCACACTTGCCAAAACGATCACTGCAACCGTAAGGATAATGATCATTCTCAAGGATTTCTCAGATCCTTCCCGATATGCGCCAAGTGCATCCTCATTGATGACTTCGTATTGTGAAAGCATGACAGCCGCAGGTTGATTTACGAGTTCCTTGTCAACGACAGATACAACCGTCCAGCCCGTGCTTGGCATGGGAACGCCGCTGACATAGTATTCCTTTCCATCCGCGGTAACAGTCACTATTTCCGTGGAAGCCTCCTCTGCCTTTTTCAGAAAGCTGGCAAATCCGGCATTCTCACCATTTCTCAGATCCGGTGCATCCGCCGTGGACTCTGCCTTGAAAAATCCGCTCTCTGCAGGAGAAAACAGCATCTGACCCTTTTCGTTGATCACACATACAAAGCTTTCCTTCGTCGCAGTGCTTTTCACGTAATCATTGATTTCCGTTAAATAAATGTCAGCTGCAACAATTGCAACCAGCCCGCCATTCAAATAAACCGGTGCGGCACATTCCACCATCGGATTCTCCGTATAAGCATCGAATTCCACGCCCGTAAAAATCATTTTTCCGGCTTTTGCAGCCTGCACGTACCATGGTCTGTGTCGAATGTCCAGCGTGAGAGGCGTACCATCCTTTGAAAGAAAGACGCTCGGCCTGTCATTTACCAGGATCATATTTCCATCGGAAGTTCCTACGAAAACACTGCTCATTTTTCCGGAGTTTTCAAACATCGACAACATGATTTCACTCATATTTGCCATGAGACCGACCATCTGAGAGTCTTCAGGATTTACGCCGTCCTCATGGATCAGCTGCACGGAAGGGATTCCCTCCATGTCAGCAGAGGGCGCATAGACAGGGCGCATCGCGATGGCATCCGAATTCTCAAATAGCTTTTCCGCGATCGTCTGCAAGGTATTGACGTCCGATCGCACGTCGCCAAACAGATCATCCGCAATATAGGCCTGTAGCGCCGTGATCCGTTTCATGGAGCTGTCCAAAACGGCTTCCATGGTCTGCTCGGAAATTTTGGTGATGGATTCCTGCTGCCGGTCGCCCGCATTCTGCACAACCTGTACCAAATTGCGCTGATTCCAGACACCAACTGCTACATAAGCCCCAATAATCATCAATATGAAGATCAACACCAGATTAAAAATCTTTTGCTGCAATCCGCCAATTTTAAGCCAGCCTTTGATTATTCTCATAATTTATTTCCTTTCGCTAAAATTTCCTGTCAATATATAAAAACAGTTTTCAATAATTATAACACTTTTTTGAAAATATTTCTATCCCATAAAAAGAAAAAACTTATGATTCACTTTCTTATTCTAGGAAAAGAAAGTAAATCATAAGCCCATGGATGTCTATCCTTTCACAACAATTCCTACGCTCTCCGCCTGCCCGCGAACATAAGCCGCAGCCTGACGATAGGTCTCATAGTCTGGCAGATGCTCCACGAAAAGAGGCGTGTCCTTGCCAAGCTTTTCCACCAGGGGAAGAATCAGCTTGTAATCCAGGGTTCCCTTTCCCGGCATCGTCTCATGGATCAGCGTCGTATAGGCCTGCTCCATAAAGACATCCTTTCCATGAATGCTCTTAATATAGGGACCAAGCAAATCAAAACAATACTTCACAAACTCGTTTCGGTGACAATATCTGTCGGGGCAATTGATCATGTTGACAAAATCAAGATGCACCGCAAACGCATTGCGACCCACGTCCTTGATTAGCTTTAAATAATTACACGGAGAGTCCGGAAGCACCCACGGCATCGGCTCGATGGAATAATAGGTGCGCTTCGGCTTTACCGCATCAATGATCTCACGCACGCTGTCCACGGCTAATGCATAAAACTCCTCCGTGTAATTCTCCTCCGAAAAACCATCCCATGCCGTCTCACTGTGGCTTCCAATGATGTTGACACAGCAATTTGCTCCCATCTCATCTGCCAGGGCGAGCTGTGCCTTGGCATAATCCATGGCATCTTTTCGCACCTTATCATCCTTGGAAAGACAGTTCCGCCAGACGCCAACCTCACCGATCAAAAGGTCAGCCGCCTTTGCCGCCTTTAAGTATTCCTTTCGCGTTGCCGTATCACTGCTGCTGTCAATAGGACACAGCACTGCGCTATATCTTAAATCCTTTGCATAGCTTACCCATTCCTCCGGATTATGATAAGCCTTCTCGATTCCTCCGCCAATTCTCATCTCTTTTCCTCCCTTATGCCCCCATTCCCTGCCGCAGCGTCAGGAAGGAAGCCTTTAAAAGTCTCGCTTATAAATGACACTGCCGTCAATTTTATTCAGCTTCGTAAATGCCGTCCGCTCCATCACGGCCTTCAGCTCCTGATTCATGCCCGTCATCTTTTCGCATACGCCCTCAGCGCCTTTTTCCTTCAAGGGATCCATGATCGCACGCCCTACGCAAACTGCATCCGCGCCAAGCGCCAGCGCCTTAAAGACGTCCATGCCAGACTCAAAACAACAATCCACAAAGATCGGAATGCGGTCGCCGATGACCTCCTTGATCTTCGGCAGGAGATAAAGCGGCGGCACCGCACTGCTCATAATGCCATGATGATGAGACACGATAATGCCGGCCGCGCCGATCTCCAGGCACTTTTTTGCATCCTGCACGCTGAGAACGCCCTTAACGATGAAGGGCAGCTTCGTACTCTCCACAAAGCTTCGCATCTCTTCCAATGATTTCGGCTTCATCGGCAAACCGACAACATTGTCATATTCTCCATTCCAGGCAAAGGCATGATCAATGTCCATGCCAACGCCAAAGGCACCTGCTTCCTCTGCCTCGCGGATCTTGGCAAACACCTTTGCATTTTCTGCATGAGGCTTCACGATCTTAATCACCTTCGCGCCCGTGGCACACATGTCCTGAATCTCCTTCGCCTCACCCATGCCGGAAAAGCAAAGGGCACCCGCCATGCGCGCTCCCTCAGCCATCTTCGCCATGCCGTCCGGCGCCGTTCCATTTAAGTGGGAAAGCGCAGCCGTTGCGATCGGCATGGAAAATTCCTGCCCAAACACTCGGATGCTCGTATCCGGAATTTCACTGTCAATATGCCGCATCTCGATCATCAGGCTGTCAAAATAATCCCTTGTGATCTGATTGGAATCCTGTTGTTCCCTACCCATTTTGTATTCCCCCATTACGTATGATCGCAGACAATCCCATAAAATCTTGGAATTTCCGTTCAATGTTCATTTTATCATACTCTTCTTTCGGTCTTCAACGCATCTGTCTTGTTCACGTTATTATATTTTGACACCGTAATTTCCTCTTCCGAACATGTTTTACCCGCATTCCTCACTCCTTACGCCCATCTTGCCCCTGCTTTTTACCGGTGCAAGGCCAAACATACTTTGTTTGGCAAACACTACATATACTCGGACAATTACTGCATAGTTTTACCAGTAACAACAAGGTAAAATAAAAATAACAGACATGTCATCAAAAGGCTTGTATTTAGCCGGAATCACCAGAAAAAACAGGAGGAACATTATGAGCAAGTTATCCCACAGAAAAGCAACTGCCAATTTAACGCTTGTCCGTGCAGACGGCACACCCCTTGCAAACAGCCCCGTTACCGTAAGGCAGGCATCCCATCAATTTCTCTTTGGATGCGGCGCCTTCGACAGCGTTGCGCTGATGCATGCACAAAAAAAAGGGGACGAGAAGGCAATTGCCTTTTTAAGCGAGCGCATGGAAAAATGGCTGAAGCTCTTTAACTATGGAACGCTTCCTTTTTATTGGGGACGCTATGAGCCCACGGAGGGCCAGACGATGGAGGCTCCCACCATGGCTGCTGCCAAGTGGATGAAGGAGCGCGGTGCCACGACCAAGGGACACCCCTTATGCTGGCACACGGCCTGCGCAGACTGGCTGATGAACTATTCCAATCAAGAAATTCTGGAAAAACAGTTAAAGCGCATCGACCGCGACGTGACTGCCTTCAAGGGAACCATCGACATGTGGGACGTGATCAATGAGGTTGTCATCATGCCCAACTTTGACAAGTATGACAACGCCATCACCCGCATCTGTCAGGAAATGGGCCGGATCAAGCTCGTCAAAGCCGTTTTTGACGAGGCAAAAGCCATGAATCCTAATGCCACGCTTCTCATCAACGACTTTAATACCAGTGCTTCCTATGAAATCCTGATTGACGGTTTACTGGAGGCCAGCGTTCCCATCAGCGCCATTGGTATTCAGTCCCATCAGCATCAGGGCTACTGGGGCGCGGAAAAGCTGCATGACGTCCTGAATCGTTTCTCCCGCTTTGGCCTGCCGATTCATTTTACGGAGAACACATTGATTTCGGGGGACATTATGCCTGCACATATCGTGGACCTAAACGACTTCCAGGTAGACAGCTGGCCCTCCACGCCAGAAGGCGAGGCCCGTCAGGCTGCGGAGATTTCCGAAATGTACACGATCCTGTTCGAGCATCCGCTGGTACAGGCCATCACGACCTGGGACTTCACGGACGACTGCTGGCTTCATGCTCCGTCAGGCTTCCTGCACGTAGACAATACGGAAAAGCCTTCCTACCATGCTTTGCATAAGCTAATTCACGAGGATTGGTCCACGAACGAAACCCTTCAGACAGATGAAAATGGTCATCTGGTTATCGAGGGCTTCAAGGGAAGCTTCGAGCTGACAAGCGGTAATCTTTCCGCAAAGCTTGAGCTCGTAAATGACAAGACCGAGACGCTGACACTATTATAACATGATCCTCGAAAGGATATAAAAAAGCATGGGACTTCCCGGTTTGGAAGCTCCATGCTTTTTTACTCATTTATGCGTTCGTCAACAAGGCATAGAAAAGAAAGATCATGACAACAGACAAGCCAAACAAGGATATGCTCATCATTTTTCGATAAGAAATGACAAATTTAACCCTGCTACTCAAATTCGCTCCGCCAAATGCAGAAACCAGCAAATCTTCGTTTTCCTTACACTCCAAAAGAGCAAGCGCATATTGCCTTTTGTTTTCGTCATCATACTTAGAAATCACCGCTTCATCACAGGCCATTTCCAAGTCAGATAAAAATGCCTTTAAGTAAAACCAAAGCAATGGGTTAAACCAATGAATCGCAATAATTCCGAAGCCTATAACCCTCCAAAGATTATCCTTTCGTTTTATGTGCATTCTTTCATGCTGCAAGATATGTCTCAAATCCCGATCCTTGTAAAATATCGGAAAAACAATCCTTGGTTTTATGATGCCAAATACCGCCGCACCCTGCACTTTACTCGAAAACCATAGGTCATCCTTCCAATGCTCTGCGTCCAGGGCATCCCTTTTTCCCGTATAATACGATAGCATCAGCATCGTAATCAAAAACACCATTCCCGTCATCCAAACAATGGACAGTACGAAAAAAACATGTTTTATCATCAATGTGGAAAATTGAAATGGCTCATATTCCTGAGCCAGCATCACATAATTAACAAAAGAAAATGTCGTTCGCTGATTTAAGGAAAACCAGGGAATTGTTTTCCCGAACCATCCAAAAATCGTATTCATGAGACTAAAGGAGCTGTTCATGCCAAATGGTAGGATTGCCCTTAAAAAAGGTATGATCCAAAGCAATACCGCCATCCTTCGGGGTATCAGTTTAATTTTCCTGATCCAAAGCACTATGAATCCCATCACGGAGGCCATAATGCTCATGTTTAGAACATAGTAAAATAGTATCGCCAAATTTTTCACCTTTTCTTTTGTTCTATTAGGGCTTTCAGCTCTGCTAACTCTTGTTCCCCTATATTCTCATCGTCCAGTAAGGATGAAAAAAGAGCCTTCCGCGATCCCCTAAAAAACTTTGTCAAAAGAGATTCCGTTTCATGTTTCCGCACTTCCTTTTGCGAAATCAGTGCCGTACACAGGAAACCAGGATCCTCTCTTTGAATATAGCCTTTTTGCACCAATTTTTTTATGATTGTATAGGTAGTATTCTTATTCCATCCGATGGCATCGCTCAAAATCAAACTAATTTCCTTTGCCGATACGGTTCCCTTTTCCCATAAAATATTCATGATCTTTAGTTCACTGTCAAAGAGTTTCTCGTCCATTTGTTCCGCTAGCTTTCCTTGTTTTCAAATATTGTCTGTTTGCAATGACTATTGCTATAGTCTAAGCTACCATCAATTCCAGCTTCTGTCAATTATCAAACATCTTTCTTCATCAATATAGTGCGAATGATTGGCAAAAATGATTAATCAGGTAATAATCCCTCAAGCAATGCATTAATTGCCTCTATTTAGGGTTCTCTCGGAACGCTTTCCCTTTTTATTTTTGTTCTCTAATATACAACTCCACTCTATTCTTTAAATGACTTTTTAATTCTTTTTCAGAAATACTTCCGATTAAATAATCTTCAAATTCTTCCCTTAGAATGTTGCATAATTCTTTCGATGCATATATTCTTGGCCGCGAATTATTCAAAAGGTCACATAGTGTTTCGGAATCCTTTTCAATATTTACCCCATCTCCCAAATTAAATTGTGGTATTCCGCTTACATACGGGTAAGCATTTTCATCCACATAATTCATTTGCATATCCAAAACATCCGATTGTACACTTAGATGAAAACCTAAATTATTAGATGTAAGTGCCAATTTCTTCTGCACATCACGAGAAAGAAGAAAACTTATGAAGCTTAAGGCTATCTGTTTTTCCTCTGCTTTGCTGTTTTTTCGTACACATAATGGATCATCACATGCCAGATAATTTACAGATCCGTCTTGTGTCGGGAAACCTACGAATCTAAGCTGCTCCTCCCCCCAAATACGCAGACACGCCAGATCCTCTGGCTTAAAAATGGCAATGACAGCACACGGAGCATTTCCTCTCTTTAAATCCTCCATGTCTCCCTGGTTTTCTTCTTGATCATATTGTTTTGCCAGTCGTAGCATTTTTTGAAAGTATTCACCATCAAAATGCGTTTCACAGCTTTCCACATCATATAAAAAGTTTTCGTTTGGTCCGTGATAAAAAATTCCCAAAAAAGTCAATCCACCATTTCCGTTTAACTCATTAATATAAGCTTTTCCCTCATCCTGTTTTTCCATGAGGTAATCTAAAAACTTTTCGTAATTCCAGTTGTCTGGCGAATCCAAGAATGTGATCATCGTATAAACATAAAAATTTGTTACTGCGCCATATATCGTGTCATCTATTTTTCCCATTTCAACTGTTTGTGGAATTAATTCGGCATCCAAATTCAGTTGATGGTAATAATCATCCAATGACTCCCACCACTCAATATGATTTGCAAATCCCGTTACCCCACTGTCCAGCAATTGCGGCCCTTCCCCCGCTATCAGCTTTGTCAAAAGTCCTGTATCATTCCAAGTATACTGTCTCATTTTAACTTTATATGTCGGATTATTTCTGTTAAATTCTGCAACCACAGACTGATACTTTTGAAAAGAGAAGGCTGTAACTGCAAACTCAATTTCCGTCACAGGAACCTGCTCCGTTGTTTGCTCAAGCTTTATGTAACTGACTCCTTCCTGTGATCCGTACAGCAATCCAATACTCTGATTTTCAAAAAGCTTCATGTCGTGAATTATGGAAAAAACAATTCCATGATTTTCCCATACATAAAGCGTTTCCGTTTCTCCTCCCGTCATGCTGCAGCGATGCAAGCCAACTTTGTCTGCATATATCAAAGTGTTTTCATCTAAAAAAATAAACTTACTGCAATCAAATTTTAATTCTGCAAAAAACTCCGTTTCGCCTGAACTCTCTTTTGCCAGAAATAATTCCCTCCCCATACGAATGCCAATTCTTCCTTCATGCATGCAAAAGAGCTCTGGCTCACTATTCTTTTGCACTGTTTTTGTGGCCTTATTTAAGATCACTCCTTCGGATGAAATTACATAATAGTTATGATACAGCTCATCGTCTACTAAAGTTGTTGTCAGCGCGTGAATCTTTCCTTCCGCGTCTTCCAGTATTTGATACGGAATTTCGTAATGTTCCTGATCCATTTCATGAACATAAAGACTTTGCAGAATGTTCATTTCTTCATCAACTTTAAAAAAATGATATAAGCGGGCATGAGTTTCATCCGTTTCCACATTCATGAACCAGTATCCGTCATCGTTAAAGGATTTCCCGATTGCCCATGCCTGATTCCTGTAATCTTTCCAAAATGCAAGACGAAAAGACTTTGCTTCCCCTTCGTCACTTATTACATTGATCTCATCCCAACAATTATCAACTTCTGAAAAAAGATGCTTTTTAAAAGCAATCGCTCTTCCTTTACCTAAAACATATTGTTCTGCACCGCCCTGTAAGGCATTTTCCTCTACCGTATAATACACTGGAAAAATAAAGCTTGCCGAGTATGCATCCATTGAGTTGTCTTGCCATTCTTCGTTCGTTGAAAAATTAAAACATTCTTTCCCCGTCTGTTCTATTTGTTCAGATAATGATTGCCCCGTTTTATTACAACTGCTCAATATAAGTGATAGAAAAAGCCAAAAAAGCATTTGCAAAAATTTATGCATTATAGTCATCAACCTCAATTAATACTCTCCTAAATGATGAATAATAGCTTCTAAATGTACATGTGCACTATTAGGCTTCTCCGCGCCACAGTGATAGCAAACCAGCACACAATGTTGGTATTGATTTGTCACATGGCAGTGATATGCAATAATAGGGTTTCCGTCTTCTCCAATTCCGATAAAATGCTCATGATAACCCATATCCTCAAAATGTCCTCCCGTAACTTTATGTCCCTCATAAAGGTGATCGCCTCCATTTGCATTCGGATGTGGACATGATGCATATACTATACTGGTACTACTAATGAGCACAAATAGAACCATACAAATTGTAGCGACTGTTTTCTTCATATTGTTTTCCTCCCATAATAATCTTTATTTTTCTCTTGTTAACTCGCTTTTTCTTACTTTTTCTTTTTTTCACAGAGAGCATCTCTAAGTCTCTGGCATTCCCCTGGCCAAAAATGATGG
>JAEEGG010011567.1_pt1 | contig 19199 bp, 4 predicted proteins | sample 9134161 | NCBI WGS metagenome assembly JAEEGG01 (sample SAMN16246543, study PRJNA631951) | gut metagenome | biome: gut microbiome; feature: rumen; material: CR-attached | host: Bos | place: Iran: Karaj | collected 2018-10 | reverse complement strand
TAGTCGCCCCCGGCCCCGTCATTCAGGTCATCGTCGATGAAGATCCACCCTTTTTGTTCGTAGTCGGACTTCATTTGGCTGATGGTGGACTTGTCGCCGCCAAGAACCATGACATCGGTGATGTAATCGGTCGCCCACGAGGAAGCCGCAGCGAACAGTGTAAGGATAAGCGCGAGCCCAATGCGGACGGAGCGCAACTGGTGGAATAGTCGGTCGGTGGACATTTTATTACCTCTCTCCCATTTATATGGCTTTGTTGGCCTAACCCCGTATCATACAAAAAAGTTACTAAAAACTAACGCGAAAGTCAATGAATTTATCACGAACCAGTACAAAATAAAGTATTTTGGGGGGTAAAAGGCGACCCCGTGACGGAGCACGGGGTGACAATTCGTTTGCTGTCATGCCGCACTTGTTGCGGCATCGCCTTACACGGTTTACTTCAGAACTTTCTTGCCGTAGTACGCGCCGCGGGCGTTCGACTTTTCGCCATTCACGCGGCGGCCCTTCACGTCGAACGTGCGCTTGGTCGCAGCGTTGTTCATCTTAAACTCGCCGGTACGGGTGTTGAAGTGGCCGATGACGGTCGTCTGCTTGCCGTCGCCTTCGTCGTCAACAATCACGCTCATGAGTTCCGGCAGCTTTTCCGGCACAACAGTCGGACGCTTCGCGTAAGCGCCGTTCGCACGCACGCCTTGCACCGGCGGCGTACTCTCCGGGATGTTCGAACTGACGAGGTAAGCGCGCAACGGGTAGATATACGTACCTTCGCCAATCTTCACGAAATCGCCCACCTTGATCTTGCTATTTTCGGGAGCACTTGCGGCAAAGCCATAGGCATAGCCCAGTTCACGGTCGCCCGTATCCCAGCGCTTGAATTCCCACATGCCGCGGAACTTCCAACCGTCCAACTCCTTGGCGGCTTCGGTCGTGGGCACTATCGTCACGGGGCCATTGACCTTGAGTGTGGTTGCGCCCATCTGCACTAGATACGGGGTATTTGCGGTCAGGTTCGAATCGCCGTAAACCTTACAGCATTTACCATCAGCATTCGGAATGTCATTTGCCTCAGACCACTCCCTTGTAGCCCACAGGACCTTCATCCTGACGGCGTCATTGCCATCCTTGTCCGTGCCGATGCCGTTATAGTAGAGCACAGCATTGAGACCTTCGAGTTTTGCGGTATTCACTGCGAACGGCAATACCATTGTCGAATAGGTGTTTGCGTGGAACTCGCGGTTGAACACGACATTCTCCACCGTGATGTTCTCGTCAATCTGGAGAGCGTCCGTTCCGTCGTAGGCTCCGTCTATTGTTGCGGTCTTTTTGCCGTCGGCTTCGGTGATGGTGATAATGCTGGGCTTTTCGGCCTTGACGACACGGACCGTGAGGTCAATCCAAGATGTTCTATAATTCCATTGCATAAAATAGAACAAGGTCATATTGCGGCCTGTGCTGCGGACGGTGGGGAGCGAGAGAGTCGTCTTACCATCAGTCTTACCATCAGTAAATACTCGATCAAATAGCGACTTCCGCATATCAGCCCCATCATAGGCACTTAAATAATCATAATTACTGCTACCGCTCATCGATCCGCTCAATTCCAGGACATAGCCTACGGGAGCGGTCAACACCAAAGAGCCTTTTCTATAAAAATCAATATCAGTATCATCTACCACCTTGAACGAGGTGACTACTTCAGGGATGTTGACATTTTTCGTGCCTGTGGTAGGCAACATCACCGTAAGGCCGTCTTCGGCAGAATGTTTGTCCGTAAACAGCGGCGTTACAGTAACATCAGACGATACCATGCCAAAGGTGACTGACTTTTCGTCGGGATACCACCCGTCGGCAAGTTCAGTCCTTTCGAAGTCGCCGATTGCGTCAATCGAATTTGTGCCAGAAATTTGATAGCCGTAGTATAAATAACCTTGTTCAGGCGTTGCGGTCAACGTAACCATTTCGCCAGCTTTGGCACTCGCCTTGTCGCAAGATGCTGTGCCACCAACATCGGCATTGTTGCACACGACGGGATGCGATTCGTCGTTCTTCACGACCGTTACCGTAAAATCCAAACCGGGACGGTTGTAATTTGTTGTTTCATTATCAAAAGCTGAATGCGTCCATAAATACATAGTCAAGTCACTACCACTGCTAGCAACTTGCTTGTTCTGATTCCATTTTCCATCAACTAGTTTATACGATATCGGGCTGTTTCCGTCATAGACATACAAGTATCCAGTGCAATCCATCGATCCTTCCATTTGAAGCGAGTAGCCTTCGGGTGCGGAAAGCGTCAAAAAACCATCGCAGTTGGTGCTGTAATTGCCATCCTTTCCGCCGTCGTCATAGACTTTGAGCGAGGTCAGGTCCGATGGGAGTTCCACGGTTTTCGTGTCGCGGCAAGGCATGTTGATGAAATCGAGGCCGGTCGCGGCAACGGCGGTTCTCGCGAACACAGGCGTCACAGTCACGTCGCTAATCGGCATGAAGAACATCGTCATGTTGCCCACGAGAGCGGACATTTCGACCGTATTTTGGTTTTCGTCCTTGATTTCGATGCCCTGGAATACATAACCATTGGCGGGTATTGCATTCAACGTAATATATTCACCGGCATGCGATTTTTTGGGGCACTGGATGGTGCCGCCATTGACATTATCCGCACATGTTATCGAATACTCCTTCTTGATGACGTTCACGGTCAAGTCAAGGCCGCTATGGGCATAGTTAGCATTCGATTTCGAATTCAGCGTCAAGGTTTCTCCGTCCGTATAAACTACAGGAATTTGAAGCGGACCACCGATCAATTTTTCAATCAGCTTTTTATCCGCAGTCACCCCGTCAAAGACCGTAAAGTAACTCGAAGTCGGAAGCGAGCTGTTCCAGGACAAATTGATTTCGCCGCTCAGCTGGATCAAGTAGCCTTCAGGAGCGGTAAGCGTCAGGTAGCCATCGGATATTCTGCTACAGTCGCCGAACCGGCCGCCATCGTCATAGACCTTGAACGTTTTCACGTCCGGCGGGATTGTGATGTTTTTCGAGCCGAACTGCGGCATGTTCACGTAATAGACCTCCGAGAACAGCGGAACGACGGTTACATCTACGGCAGGCATGGTAAACGAGACTGTCGAAGTCATCGTTGTGAGCACCGTCTTTTCGTAATCCTCGCCTGTAATCAGGACGCCAGCGAACACGCGACCTTCATCGGGAGTCGCCTCCACCGTGACCACATCGCCGTTCTTGGCAAGAGTTTTGTCGCATGCGATGCTGCCGCCGTCGATTTGCTCAATGCAACGGACTGAACGATTCTGCTCAGCGTCAATAACCGTTACGGTAAGGTCGAGAGTTTCAAAGTCATACCCAGCATTAGAATAAAATATCAGCGTTCTGCCCGAGCTGTAAATCAGGGGTACATCACTTTCATTATAACGGTGTACGTGCAACGTATTTTCCGCAGACACTTCGCCATCGTAGATATAGACGTAATCCTGGGAACGAGTGCCATATGTTTTTGCCGAACCCTCCATTTGGAGCACACGGCCCTCTGGAGCGGTCAGCACAAGATAACGTTCGCAATTATTATGGTCATTCACACACACATCATGCCAACTTTTTTCGGCATCGTGTTGATATTCATACACCTTGAATGACTGCATCTCTGGCGGAATGTTCACGTTTTTTGTGCCCGTATTTTTGGGCATTTCCACGTATAAGCCAGCCTCGGCAGTCGGCAACTTGAATACAGGAGTAACGGTGTAATAATGATTATAGCGAGCTCCAAGGATAGACAATGTAGCCATATTGTCAGAATACCATGTTCCTCCAGTCATATATTTTTCCATATCGAATCTGCTAAATTCATAAATTTCCCCTTTATCTAAATGACGAACAACAGTAATACTGTCAAGCACTTGCCCTTCTGGCGGGGTCACTTTCATCGTGACAACCTCGTCCCAAGCCGCCTCGTCCTTGTCGCCGCTAATTCCTTCAGCATAGATTATCGAGCGCTTTACAGGAATCTTTTTCACCGTCAAGTCAAGACCATCGCCATTTCCGTCATCGTCCGATTCAAAATACAACTTCATATAATCATTAGAGCTACGGACCGTTGGAACTGTTGCAGAACCCATTATTTTATCCGTTAGCGGAGAATCATCATTTGTTCCATCATATGCAATAAAGTAATCTTCACCGCTACCCAGATTTACCATTCCGCTCAATTCAAATGCATCACCAGCCATTTCAGATTTCAGATAAAGGGTACCCTTGCTACCATTGCTATATGTTCCTTCCTCGCCTCCTTCGTCATAAACCTTAAAACTAATCACGTCCTGAGGGATCCTTGCTGTTATTGAGCCGTTCATAGGCATGTTCACATAGAGTCCGCCTTCGGCGGTAGGCTTGTCCGTAAATACGGGCGTCACCGTCACATTCGAGGACGGCATCGTAAACGAGCCTACATAATTACGCACTACTAAATCCCCTTCATAAAGTTTTGCATAGTCATACCATGTTCCGCCATCCACTTCTATCGAGTTCCCGTTTTCGTCCTTGACAATGGTTTCAATAAGGTAATTTCCTTCGGGGACGTTAACGGCAAAATCCACTTTATCGCCAGCTTCAGCCACAGCCATGTTGCCGTTTACGTCTTCTGCATACGTGATGGTATAGAGCTGGGCCACATTAACCGTAAGGTCGAAGCCTTCAGGGAGGCTGTAATATTCTTCATCGCTATGGAAATACAAGGTCATATTCCGGCCCGTGCTGTAAGTTCGAGGTAGATTTATGTCTTTATGGCTCGTAAGATCATAGCCAAGATATTTTTCAACAAGCGGTTTCGCCGCAGAACTGTTCCCATCATAGACATTCAGGTAGTCATTATCATTATATCTTATTCCAACAAATTTTCCTTCCAACCGGAACACATAGCCTTCCGGGGCAGTCAAGACAAGGTAACCGTCACAATTGTTGCTGTAATTTCCATCCTTGCCGCCGTCGTCATACACCTTGAAGCTTGTCACGCCCGGCGGAACCGTGATATTTTTAGTGCCTGTTGTGGGCATGTTGATGAAGAACTCTATTGGTGCAAATACAGGCGTCACAGTGACATTTTCCCTGAAGGGCATTTCAAAAGAGACTGGATTCTGAACAGCAAAGCACTCATTTTTCATACATATCTCATCCAGGTCATTGAAAAAACGTTTCTCGTCATTTTCGCCCACCACCTTGAAGCCATAGAAGTAATAGCCTTCGTTTGGAGTTGCAGTAAACTCAATCTTGTCCTGATATTCTGCTTGCGTCTGCCCGCAAGTGATTGAGCCACCTTCGACGTTATCTGCACACGTAACCGTGTAATCCGTTTTCTTGACAACATTTACGGTCAAGTCGAGCCCACTTTCGTAATCACGTGTATCGCGATACAATTGCGTTACATCAAAACGAAGCGTCATCTTGTTTCTTGAAGACAAATGCGTTCCGATATTTGTCTGATACCTACATTCCCAATCATAGACATAATCTGTTTCACCCCAATAAATTTCCTTACAATAACCTCCTTTATCCTTCAATAGAGGCTCGGTTTCGGCATTTCCATCAAATACGCTCAACCTTCCAGAACCCGTCAAATACCCCTTCACCTGCAATTCGTAGCCTTCGGGGGCAGTCATCGAAATATAGCCGTCACAATCCTGACTATATATTCCATCCTTGCCGCCGTCGTCATACACCTTGAAGCTTGTCACGCCCGGCGGAATCGTGATATTTTTCGTGCCGAACTGCGGCATGTTCACGTAAGCTTCCACTTTTTCCGTAAACACAGGTGTGACGGTCACATCAAAAGGCGGCATGGTAAACAAGCCTAAAAGCCATACATCGTCTATAAATTTCTCATAATTTTCACCTGTCAACTTGACTCCGTAAAAATATCGGCCTTCGGCAGGAGTCGCATTCACCGCGACAACATCGCCAGTCTTGGCTTGCGTCTTACCACAAGACAAAGTACCGCCTTCGACCTGATTGACGCACGTAACCGAATATTCCGTATTCCTCAAAAGTGTCACAGCAAGGTCAAGACCAAAGCAATTATCATCAGAATAACAATAATCATGCGTATCATACTTAATTACAACGGAGTTCCCCGCACTAAAGAGTTTTATTCCATTTATCGATCCTTTTTTTTTCAAAAGTTCTTTACCATCGACTCCGCCATCATAAATCGTCAGCACGTCTCTCCCCTTGGACTCCGCATCCCCAGTCACCTGAATAACATAACCATCCGGCGCAACCAGCTGTAAAGTTCCGTCAGCATTGGAACTTCTTTTGCCATCCTTGCCGCCATCGTCGAATACTCTAAAGTTCGTCAAGCCTGAAGGTATTGCGATTTTTTTCATACCGTATAAGGGCATGTTGACGTAGAAACCGTCATTGTCCATGGGGAACGGGACATAGAATTTAGTGCTGTCAACAGCAGTCATTTCAATCGAGGTCATATTTGCGGGTTTAGACAAGTATGCAAGCGAACCACACATCCCGACATCAGCCGTCTTATAACAATCCCTCACAATAAATTCGTTACTTTCTATCACAAGGTCAAGATTCTCGGTATTCTGGTTTTCTTGCAGAATGTAAAGGCTATTCGAAATCACATTTGCATTATAAAAGATGCTAGCATTCGAACCAGCGAAAACTCCCATGTCCGTTTCATCGCCCACAAGTTTTCCCTTGAATACACAATTATCAATAATTGTAGGAGTATCACTACTTGTAGAATTGGCTACCCCTAAAATGCCCCCGATACTCGTGTTACCGGTAATAGTTGCAGACACGACGCAATTTTCAATCTTGGAGTTATCCCCATACCCCGCAAAGCCTGCGGCATAAAGCCCGCCAGTGATGTTCCCAGTCACTATGAGGTTCTTGATGGTCGCACTGGAAATGTAGCCGAACAACGATGTGCCCGGATTTTCCACATCGGTAATATTCGCAGTGATTGTGTGACCATCACCATCGAACGTGCCCGAGAAAGGTCTGCCTTGGGTGTAATCACCCGCTTTTTTTGAAACTTCAATATTATCACTGAGCTTGACAAACTTGTCCTTATAATCAAAACCGTCATTCACGGATGACACAAAAGTACCCCAATCACTAGCACTGCTGATCACGTATGGGTTTTCCGCAGTGCCATCGCCCGGCAATTTTTTTACAATCACGGGAGTTACGGTGACATCGAATAAAGGCATGTCAAAAGAGAGCGTTTTTTCTTCGAAATATAGGCCATCAAAGAATATCGTCTTTTCTTCTTTTTTTCCAAAAAATGAAACACCAGAAATAACGACCCCGTAGGCACCATAGCCTTTACCGGGTTTTATGGTCAAATCAACAGATTCTCCATACGGGGCATTTTTCTTGCTGCAAGACAGCGTTCCGCCTTCGAGTTTTTCCTTGCACGTAATCGAAAAATCATTTTTCACAACATAAACTGTAAAAACGAAATCAGCAGCAGAAGAATAAGTAATTCCTGATTTATTTTCTGATTTAAAAGTCATTGTCATGACATTTCCAGAAATAAGGTCTTGTCCCCAAGCAGAACCTCCGATGTTCTTATATATTATTTTACCGTCAACACCTCCATCAAAAATCTCCAAATAATCCTCACTACCACGAGAAAGATATACTTCACTTTCAGCTAACAAAAGAGCATAGCCCTCCGGAGCAGTCAATGACAGAAGGCCATCGCAATTGTAGCTGTCGGCGTCATACACCTTGAAGGCAGTCACAGCCGGCGGAATCGTGATATTTTTCGTGCCGGTCACGGGCATTTTCACGTAGGCTTCCACTTCTTCAGTAAACACGGGAGTGACAGTCACGTCGATACGCGGCATAACAAACGAGTCGGAATACCAGTCCAACACCTTTTCGTAATTTTCGCCTGAGACCTTGACCCCATTGAAATAGAACCTATTTTGGCGAGTCACCGCAAAAGAAACCGTGTCTCCATACTTGGCTCTGGTCTTATCGCAGGTCAATGTTCCGCCAACATCGTCAGCAGAACACGTTACACGATGCTCCTCATTTTTTTTGACCACCCATACAGTCAAAGCGAAGCCATAATATTCAGTTTCATTCGACGTAAAGAGAACTGTCATGATATTGCCGCTAGTCCCGGCATCTATGCTAAAACCCCTACCGTTATAGTTATCCGTAATTTGGGTTACATCCGTTTCGCCATCATTAATAATCAATCTGGCTTTTTTTATATACCCATTTCCAGCCACCCAAAAAGCATACCCCTCTGGGGCAACAAGCTGCAATGTTCCCGAAGCGTTTTTACTATAGGCTCCATCCTTGCCGCCATCGTCATATAACTTAAATGAGGTCACTTCTGGCGGAATTACAACCTTTTGAGCGCCGGTCGTGGGCATGTTCACGTAGTAGCCATCGTCATCCGTTGCCAAGCTGGAAGCAACAAAATAGTCAGAGACAATGTAAAATTTGGTGCCATCGATAGCAATCTTTTCTGCCGCGACGGCATCCTCCGGTTTTTCCAAATAAATTAGCGTTCCGTAAGTTCCCTCATTTGCCGTCTTGTAGCAGTCTGTAACGGTCACGCTACCCGCATTCATTTTCACAAGGTCGAGGTTCGTGAACGTCTGATCGGACTCTGCTATATAAAGGCTGTTCTTGACAACCTTCGTGCCGCCGTTATCGCCCCAGCCAAAGAGCACGCCAATAGCCATCGTGCCGCCCACAAGTTTTCCCTTGAACACGCAGCCGTCTATGGTGATGTCGCTATTCAGTCCATGTCCGAGGATGCCGCCGATATACGAGTTGCCTTCAACAGTCGCTGAAACGACGCAGTTTTCGATTTTGTTGCCTTTGCCATACGAATACCCGACAACGCCCGCCGTATGGATACCGCCGACAATTCTGCCTGCCACAGTGAGGTTCTTGATGGTCGCCCCTTCGATGACGTTGAACAAGGCATTGCCGCTAATCGAAACGGTAACGGTATGACCACCGCCATCGAACGTACCTGAGAATGGGTGCCCGTTCTGCATGTTGTTTAAATCTATATAACCGATTCCCTTGGTTACGGAAATATCCTTGGCAAGCTTTACAAACTTGCCCGCGAACGTATTGCTCTCACCAACAGAGTTTTCTGCATACACATAGTATGCAAATGAATTCCAATCTTTTTCGTTGCTGATAATATAAGGGTCGTCTTCCGTGCCGCTACCCGGCGGCAATACAATCATATAAAACTTGGTGCCGTCGGTAGCAATCTTTTCTGCCACGACGACATTCTCCGGCTTTTCCAAATAAACTAGCTTTCCATAAGTCCCCACGTTCGTTGTCTTGTAGCAGTCCGTAACGGTCACGCTCCCAGCATGCATTTTCACAAGATCGAGGTTCGTGAACGTCTGATCGGACTTTGCAACATAAAGACTGTTTTTGACAACTTTCGTGCCGCCGTTGTCACCCCAGCCAAAAAGCACGCCAATGGCTAGCGTGCCGCCCACAAGTTTTCCCTTGAACACGCAGCCATCTATGGTGATGTCGCTATTCAGCCCATGTCCGAGGATGCCGCCGATATGCGAACTGCCTTCAACAGTCGCAGAAACGACGCAGTTTTCGATTTTGTTGCCCGTTCCGTTCGAATAGCCCACAAGGCCCGCCGTATGGATACCGCCGACGATTCTGCCTGCCACGGTGAGGTTCTTGATGGTCGCCCCGTTGATGTTATGGAACAGGGCCGTGCCCGAATGGTCCGTATCGCTAATATTCGCCGTGATAGTATGCATATTGCCGTCTTTTCCCTTGCCGTCGAACGTGCCAGAGAACACCAAGCCCTTGTCCACATTGCCAACCTTACCGGAAGCAGTGATATCCGCATCGAGCCTTATGAACTTGCCCACGAACGAGTTACCTCTTTCAACAGTGTTCCTGAACGTATCCCAGTCGCGGTCGCTCCCGATAATGAAAGGATCCGCTTCCGTGCCCATACCGGTCAACGCCCTGTTTTCCACATAAATTTGAATTTCAAAGCCCGAATTGTTCGTATTTCCGTTCGACTCAAAGTACAGCTTTACGGAGTTTCCCGTGCTATAGGCCATGTAATCAACTTTATTCCCGCTCATGCCGTCCAAAAGCTTATTCGTACTGTTGATTCCGTCGTAAATTGTCAACTTGTCGTTACCGCTTTCGGTACTGAGGCTCTTCACATTGATTGAGAACGAAAGGCCTTTCGGGGCGACGAGTTGCAATGTTCCGGAGGCGTTGTCGCTGTATTTTCCATTCTTGCCTCCGTCGTCATACACGTAAAAGCCCGTCACTCCAGAAGGAATGTTGACGGTCTTGGTGCCGGATGCGGGCATGTTCACGTAAAGGTCGCTGCCCGGACTTTTCGTCACGATCTCCACCCGGACATCTGAAGCCGGCATGACAAACGACGCCGTGCTGTCGTACCACTTGCCGTCCGCCACCGTCAGGTATTTCCCGGCAGTTTCGTCGTAAACCTTGACCGTGTCGAACACGTAACCTTCGGCGGTCACCGCCGAGAGGGTCACGACATCGCCTTCGTCGGCCCCCGTCGGAATCCCGCAAGACGTTATATGACTAACGTCAGGGCATTCCCATCCTTTCTCCCGCGTTATCTTGTAAAGAATCCTCGGAAAAACCTTCTTGCCACCGATATTGGCGCTCGTGGCTGGTTCCTTGACATTCCCGTTCATGACGTTGAACAGCTTGCCTTCGGCAAAAGCGATATTCTCTACGCTATAGCTGCTGGCATAGACAAAGTCATCCTTATTTGTCCAACCGAGAGTGAGAGTGCCGCTTTTAAGAGCGTACTGTCCCGCACCAATACCCGTCTCCGCGCTGCTGTTCGCAGTCACCTGACCTCCAACGATATCGATATCACCACATACGCCGGCAAAGCCACCACCGATATCCGCCGCACGGGAGCCGCCCTTCGCCGTGACAACGCCGCCGATGATGGTGATGGAACCGCCTACCGTGTTGCCCTCAGAACCGCCGATGCCAGCACCGTATATACCGCCCGTAGCATTGACGACACCGCTCTCGATAACGAGCGAGCCGACCTTAACGGCACCGATACCGGCTTTTGCCTTTTCGCCAATCGCATTGAGCGTGCCCTTGCCACCGATAGTAAGCGAGTTGCCTTCTGCAAGCTCGATGCCCTTCAGCGCATTCAATGTGACACCCGTGTTGACAAAAAGCTTCACGTCGCCCTTGATGACCAGGCGTTCGTTGAGGGTAATATCGCTCGACACGCTGTAGGAGCCGCTCGTCAATTCCGACGATTCTCCGGTAAACGGCAGACCCTCACCGACTGTAAAGCCAAGTGTTTTTGAGCCAGCGTAGCCGCCGCCATCGATAGCAGTAATCTTAAGGGTGTAATCGCCCTTCCCTTTGACTGGCGACGGTTCGATAGTTTCTGTGTAAGACGTTCCCTTTACAAGTTTTTGGCCGTTCAGATCGACGACATCGTAATCAACGTCTACGTCATCTCCGGTATAGAGGTAATATTGCTTTATCCTGTTGACGCTGATACCTGCATCCACATAGAATATCGTGCCATCCGCCGCAATTTTTTCAAACGTGATGGGACTTGCCGGAGCTGTCAAGGAAATCAGCGTACCGTATGTGCCGACATCAGCCGTCTTGTAGAGGTTGTTTACCTCTATATGACCATGACTATAACATTGAATTTTCGAGAGATCAAGATTTTCGGTATTTTGGCCATTTTGCAGAATGTAAAGGCTGTTCGAAATAGGCGTGATATCACAATGATAGCCTTCGCCCCCGCCCACAAAAACACCTTTGGAAACAGAAGCTCCGTTAAGCCTACCCTTAAATACACAATTATCGACAAAAATGTTTCCTCTAGCCACGGAAATTCCATATCCAATAAAACCACCAATTGACGAACTGCCAGAGATTGTCGCAGAAACGACGCAGTTTTCAATTTTTGTTGTTGTATTATAGCCGTCGACATATCCAACAAGGCCCGCAGCATAGGTTCCGCCGGTAATTTTTCCTGCCACAGTTAAATTTTTGATAGTCGATCCTGATGAGATATAGCCGAACAACGCCGTCCCTTGCTGTTCCGTGTCGGTAATGTTCGCCGTGATGGTATGCCCGCCGCCATCAAATGAGCCATTAAAGTCCCTGTAATCACTATAAGTGTTATAATAACCAACTCTTTTGGTGACAGAAATGTCCGCCTCAAGCTTTACAAACCTGTCTCTAAACGAAAAACCGCTATTCACGGCAGTCGTAAGCGCCTCCCAGTCGCTTGCATTTTTTATAAGATAAGGGTTTGTTTCCGAACCGTCGCCCGTTGCCTCTTTGAAAATAACATAGAATGTATATCTAGAAGGACGTACCCAAATGGCACTAAAACCTATTTCTTTTTGAATACAGAAAGCATTCGCGGGCACATCCAAATAAGCCATGGTGCCATAACTCCCGACATTAACAGTCTTGTAGCAATCCGTCACGTTCACGGTTACATTAGTATTATTGATAATGCTTGTTGATTGTTTATGAACAAGATCAAGATTATCCGTGTTCTGTCCTTCTTGCATAACATAAAGGCTGTTCGATATGCTCGCCGAGCCATAATTACTCACCCATCCAACGAAAGCGCCCTTCTTTATTGATGGGTCTGTTCCTTCAAGTGTACCATTGAATATCACATTGTCAATTACAATATCACTTTTAGAATATTGAACCATCGTATTTTTAACACCTTCAACCTTTGCGACAAAGCCGCCAACGGTTCCATAATTGCCGCTGACATTGACATTTACAACGCAATTTTCGATTCTATTTCCAGTCCCGCTTGCAAAACCGACAAGGCCCGCAGCATAAGATCCTTGACCGGTAACAGTTCCCGTCACGACGAGATTCTTGATGGTCGCTCCACTGATATAGCCAAATAAGGCAGCATCACTAACAGAGGTTATGGAAACAAAAATTGTGAATTTACCGCCATCGAAAGTACCGGAAAAAGGTGACGAGAAATTAATTTCAAAACTTTCATTGCAATCGCCATAGCAAGAGCCTACTTGCGACAAAGATTGATTAGACGAATAAAAATCAAAGTCTATATTATCTTTAAGTTTTACAAATTGTCCCGCATACGAATTGCCGCTGTTTACTGAATTCGCAAAAGCATTCCAATCATAAAAATCTTCGATTAAAAACGGGTCGGATTCCGTGCCGCTCCCCGGCAATGATCCGCCAGCCGCCCACGCCGATGACGAAGCGAGCAATGCGAACAGGATAAACGAGAACATGTTCACTCGGGCAAATTTTGTGAACATGCGAGAAAACACATGAAAACCGTTTTTCATGTTAAATTCCTTTGTTATGTATGGAATGAAGGGTTAAAAAACTGTGTTCCGCCGAGGGAGACGTGTAAAAAAAGTAAGGGGAAACGTATCTGCGAAAGGTTCTGTATGGATCCCCTCCCTGACGGTCGAGGATGACGCAAGGGGTACCGAGTAAGGATGTTAATGCACCTTTGTGCAGCCCTCCCCGCAAAACTTATGCCAAAAGAATTATCAAAAGCCACGCCAGCGCGCGACACCCAAACAGCCCCACACCACGTATTGGGGCAACTCGCAAACATTTGTAAGAAATATAAATAATTATTGTAACAAAGTCAATAGGGCTTTTGTATAAGTTTTTTTAGGGATAGGGAGCGTTACCTATCCCCTATAACCTACAACCTAAAATCTTATTTGAAAGCATTTTGGCCAAAACACCCCCAATTTTTTTCAATCCGTCTTCGTCAAACGCATGCTTCATCACGAGTACGCCGACGGCCGCCTCGACATTCGGTTCCACATAGCAGACCCTGTCGGGGATGTCGGCCTCGCGGTACGCCCCTACCTATTATATTAACACGCTTTTGACGCCTACGGCGTCCGCGGCTGCATTCGGTCATAGAAAAATGCAAGCATTTTTCTGCGACGCTCATTTTGCACGCTCTTTTGGGCTGTTTGTTCTGAATTCTTGTGTAAAATATTTTCATGGAAGGACGTAAAAAAGGAGAAGCCCCATCGAGTGGGGCTTGACAGTCACTTTTTGTCAATCATCCTCGATGACAAAAAGAAAAACCCCGCAACAAGTGCGGGGCAAAAATCGCTTTCTGTCGAGCAGATTATTTACAGATTGTCGATAATCTCGTTGAAGGCCTCGACGGGGCGCATCCACTTTTTCAGAAGTTCGGGCTTCGGGATGTAGTAGCCACCGATATCGGCGGGCTTGCCCTGTTCGGCAGCGAGAGCGGCGACAATCTCGGATTCCTTCGCGGAGAGAGCGGCGGCGACCGGAGCGAACTTGGCGGCAAGTTCCGCATCGTCCTTCTGGGCGGCGAGAGCCTGAGCCCAGTAGAGAGCGAGGTAGAAGTGGGAACCACGGTTGTCGAGTTCACCGATTTTACGAGCCGGCGTGCGGTTGAATTCGAGAATCTTGCCGTTGGCGGCGTCAAGCGTATCGGCCAAGACCTTGGCCTTCTTGTTGCCGTCCTTCAGCGCGACCTGTTCGAATGCAGGCACAAGTGCGAAGTATTCGCCAAGAGAATCCCAACGGAGGTAGTTTTCAGCGAGGAACTGTTGCACCTGCTTCGGAGCAGAGCCACCTGCACCTGTTTCATATAGGCCACCACCAGCCATGAGCGGCACGATGGAGAGCATCTTTGCAGAGGTTCCGACTTCGAGAATCGGGAAAAGGTCCGTGAGGTAGTCACGCATCACGTTGCCCGTCACGCCGATGGTATCGAGGCCAGCCTTGGCGCGCTTCATCGTTTCGACGATAGCCTTGCGCGGGCTCATAATCTTGATGTCGAGACCCTTGAGGTCATGTTCCGGCAAGTAGGCTTCGACCTTCTTCTGGATTTCGCGGTCGTGAGCGCGTTCCGGGTCCAGCCAGAAAATCGCTGGCGTATTGCTGAGGCGTGCACGCGTTACAGCGAGCTTCACCCAGTCACGTACCGGAGCGTCCTTGGCCTGGCACATGCGGAAGATATCGCCAGCGGCGACTTCCTGCTGCAAGAGGACTTCGCCCTTGCTGTTCACAGCGCGAATGACGCCCTTGCCCTTGGCGACAAACGTCTTGTCGTGGCTGCCGTATTCTTCGGCGCCCTGGGCCATGAGGCCCACGTTCGGCACGGTACCCATCGTCTTCGGGTCGAATGCGCCGTTCTGCTTGCAGAATTCAATCGTTTCGTCGTAGATTCCAGCGTAGCAGCGATCCGGAATGCAGGCGACAACTTCTTGCAGCTTGCCTTCCTTGTTCCACATGCAGCCGGAATTGCGAATCATGGCCGGCATAGAAGCGTCGATAATCACGTCGCTCGGCACGTGCAAATTCGTAACGCCCTTGGCAGAATCGACCATGGCGAGGTCCGGGCCATTAGCGAGTGCTGCGTCAATGGCTGCGCGAACTTCTGCCTCGCGAGCATTGCCTTCCAAGCGCTTGAACAAGTCGCCGAGACCGTTGTTGGCATCGATTCCGAGTTCCTTGAAGAGGTCGGCGTACTTCGTGAACACGTCCTTAAAGAACACGCGGACAAAAGCACCGAACAGCACCGGGTCAGAGACCTTCATCATCGTGGCCTTGAGATGCACAGAGAAAAGGAGGCCCTTGGCCTTGGCTTCGGCCATCGCATCAGCGATGAACTTTTCGAGAGAGGCCATGCGCATGACGGTCGCGTCGATGATTTCGCCCTTGAGGAGCGGTTTTGCGGCACGGAGTTCCGTCACATCACCGGTTTCACTGACAAATTCAATCTTGAACGTATCGGCTTCAGCCATCGTGATGGACTTTTCGTTGCCGTAAAAATCATCAGCCCGCATGCTCGCGACATAAGTCTTCACGGATTCGTTCCATACGCCGTTGCTATGCGGATTGTTGCGTGCAAAGTTCTTGACTGCGTTAGGAGCACGGCGGTCGGAGTTGCCCTGGCGAAGCACCGGGTTCACGGCAGAGCCCTTCACCTTGTCGTAGCGAGCACGTATTGCCTTTTCTTCGTCCGTGGCAGGAGCATCCGGATAGTCCGGGAGCGCGTAGCCGTTCTTCTGGAGTTCGGCAATCGCGGCCTTGAGCTGCGGCACCGAGGCAGAAATGTTCGGGAGCTTGATGATGTTCGCATCCGGTTCAAGCGTGAGCTTGCCGAGGAACGCGAGATCGTCCGTCACCGGCTTACCGGCAAACGTCGTACCAGCCGGGAGCGTGTCCGCGAAAGCAGCGAGAATACGGCCCGGCAAGGAGATATTCTTGGTTTCGACATCGATACCGGCAGTCTTTGCGAAACCGCGCACGATGGGCAACAGGGATTGAGTGGCCAAGAACGGCGACTCGTCCGTAAGGGTGTAATAGATTTTAGTATTCATACACCGTAAAAATAGAAAAAAAAGAAGGTCAGCCCCGCTTTTCGCAAGGTTGACCCTCCCCTCCTGATGGTGTCTGTTCTTTTTAGAAGGTGAAATTAGTCAACACCAAACAGCTTTACATATTCGCCATAATCGGTCATCTTAGTAACAATCCACTCACCGTACGGCTCTATTTTTGCAAGAGATTCCGGCTTGTCACAATTCCACTTGTCACTCACATAAGTCGTTTTCACAATGGGACGACCCAAAACATCCCAATCAGGTGAATTCGCCAACAAAATCATAGAATAGTGAACAGACGTATCTTCTGGGCAATTTCCGCTTTTCACGATATCGGTCACTCTAATTTCATTTGCATAAGCACCATCCAGTAGATGTCCCTTAGCTCCAACATCCTTCAAAACAATTATGTAATAAATTGAATTTTTCGGTGCACCAAGCTGCCGGAACTCATCCAATCTGCCCGGATATTCAGCCAACTTGGGGAAGAACGTTGTCAGTAACGAATCTGGCAGCACGTAAACGCCTTCATTGCGGTATGCGTCTGCAATTGGAGTACTCGGCAACGTATTATAACCATACCCCAAATAACCCATAAGTTCAGGATATTCTTTATATATCACATATGTATCAGAACCTTTTACAGCAGTCTGGATCGTACTATCGATTATAGAGAACTGCCATCTGTAAGCGCTTGTTGAACGCTTTAAAGTTTTAGACCATTCCAGTTCTGCATTCGCAATTCTATTCAAACTATCCAAATACGTCTGATCCGAGAAAGGATAGATTCTATTGTAATTTTCGTCATCATAAGGAGCGTATTTTACGGAATCTTCAATGCATAGGCTTTGATACTTTTCAATATAAGAATCCAATACTTGATCTGGGGTTTGATTTTCAGGGGCAAAAGATGCGCAAACCACTTCCAAGTCGTCCTGGCTACACCCATCGCCTAAATCCCAGAAGAGACCATTTGACTGAGTGCAAGAGTCCTTAAATTGCTCCAACGCCTCGGTACATGAAACGCCATACCCCCAGAAAGAATTTCTCATCTTCCTTGAACCTATGGTATTGAGTACGACAGGAATTCCGTCAACATAAGCAATTTTTGTGGTATAGATAGTTTCATTAGGATGATTATAGAAGTAGTCTTCCGCAGCCTCTTGTGAAGCACATTTCGGTTCCGTATCAGAGAAGAACGTACATTCGTGGTCATCATCGTACGACATTGCGCGCACTACACCCTTTCGATCCATTTTGTTCACTTGAGAAAAAGTCACAACATCACAAACTTTACGTTTATCCTTGCTTGGATAATGATATACTTGGTCGTTCTTTACACTCCACGGAAGCGGATGAAGATATTGATTATAGAATGCATTTACATCGGAAGCAAGGGACTTGTTTACAGAATCAAGAATACCTTCTAATGAATCCGCTACTGATGGATCCATCAGAGCGACGAGCGACCTTGCCAAAATGGCTTTCTGCTCATCCGTCAGCGCAGATACTGGCGTAGAACTCGGCTCGGTGGTCGCGCCAGTGGTGCTCTGTTCACTCGAACAAGATACCAAAATGGTCACCAAACCAGCCAGGATTATTTTATTCAGTTTTCTCATCTTAGTCCTCCTTCCCTTTCGTAAGTGGGAAAAGTTGTAAATTTAAACGATATACTTTATCGTAATTTTTTTCTTTGGCAGCAATGGCAACCACCTGCTGTCTGAGTGTTTCAAGCTTTTGAACAAGCCATTTGTACGTCGCTTCGGACATACCCAGCGTCACACCGGCGGTATGACGTTTTTCCGGCGGAATATCGTCAATGGCATCAGTCGCAAACTTCGACATCTGTCGGTTCATGGAACGAAGCGCCAAAGGAATCGCCTCGGAAGATCCCGTCACGACTTTTTCAGTCTGTACGTAGGTATCCTCGCCGATCTTTTTCAAGAAATCCGCATGGACCATAAAGTCCAGGGCTTGGCGAACTTCGGTCGCGCTCACAACCGGGTAGCAGTTGCGCGCCAGTTCCAACGGTTTTGCGCCAGGCATAATCGGGGCCAGTTCCCGCATCACCGGGTTCACCCACGATTCGAAATACTTGAACGCTTCGCCATCGACGACCCGCAAGCGGTTTTCTTTTGCGATTTTCTGCATTTCGTTGAACGCCTGGATTTTCTTGGCGTCGCTCTTGGCATCGCCAAAACGCTCCATCGCAAGGAAATAATCGCGGTCGGAACCCGCAAGCTCCATAGCCGTAGCGATCTTTTCGACACCCGTTTTGCTCAGGCGGCTTTTCCCCTCACATACGAGCTGGATGTAGTTTGGCGAAGTGAACCCCGCCAACTTGGAGAACTCGCGCCACGAGAACAAAGAACTGCGTTTGCGTTCTTCGTAGAAGTCGCGCATGTATTCTCGATAGTCTTGATATTCAGTTATTGGTTTCATACCTATAATTTAAACTATTTTTTCGCATCGCGCAACAATTTTTATTATACAAACGTTAATTTTTTAAAGAATTTTAGTAGTTTTTATACTTTTCTAAAAATTTTTGAAAAAATATAATACATCACGTATCATAAACAACCCACGTCATCCTGAGGGCGTACGCCCGAAGGATCCAACAAAGAAATATTGCCGCACCTATTGTCTATAGACAACGCTTAAAAGAAATTCATAGCAAAAATCGGCCTATTATAATGTAGATTATAGAAGTAGTGTGGGAAAAAACTCTTCAAAGGTGTTATAATGAAGAATTTTGGGTTTGGAAACTACAGG